>ENA-UENX01000168-UENX01000168.1-marine-metagenome-genome-assembly--contig:-NODE-168-length-35123-cov-3.743488_pt1 | contig 35123 bp, 30 predicted proteins | sample MGYA00237875_ERZ529327 | MGnify/ENA primary metagenome ERZ529327 (study PRJEB26372, sample SAMN05368347) | marine metagenome | biome: cultured habitat; feature: ocean water; material: water; isolation... | reverse complement strand
TTCTTGATATTCAGACTTCCGAAGTCTTCAAGATTTCGGAAGTCTAAGTGCCCAAAGTGTAAGTATTAATCCTTAACACAGCGCACCGCGAACCCATCACTTCGAGCAAATCCGGCTCGATATAAACTTCTCCTTGAAGCATAAAAAAAATACCCCCATATACCGACATCAGCCTCATCGATTTCCCATTCTTCCGGATTTTCAGTTACACTACTAGTCCAATAGTATCCTCGCCTATTTACATAGACGAAGCCCGGGTTGTTATCATTGTCGAAGTAACCCCCAAGCAGTGCATTAAACCCACTGGAACCTCCATGGATTAGAGCCTCATAGGCAGTATCTCGATCTCCGGCATTGGAAGAAAGTACGAAGCCACCGTAGGCATCCGTCATGTCTTCCCATTCCTCGTTGGAGGGTAGGTGCCATCCATTAGGACAGGCTTTTTGCGCTGCTTCCCAAGTATACATACGGCCGTAGTGGATATTAGCCTCTACAACACTGTCTGGATAGGCTTTATCTGGATAAATCCAAGAGCCGCCTCCCTTTGTGGTATAGTTCAGGTTCTCCGCCATCCAAGTTTTTCCGTCGGCTAATTCTATGACCTGATAAGTTTGGCCGTCTCCAGGATCGGTCATAATGCTTCCTTGAACAGTGGCTATAGGTTGATCCGTAGGTCTATTTTTAACGGATTGTGGCCAATAGCGCCAGGCGAGGTAGCCTATCAATGCCAGTAGTAGGATACGCTTGAAGCTTAGGTGCTGGGATAGCTTTGACATCATATCAAATCAGCTTTTCTCTTGAAGGTAGAAAACTTCTTTGACTCAGACATCGGAAGTTTCGAAGACTTCCGGTGTCTGAGTCAAAGGCTAAACTACGCGCTTCGCAATTCTTCCAGCTCTACTAAGCTTCTATCCAATTTCTCAATGAGTTCCCCATAAATGGACCGCATTTCCATTTTGAAAAAACGGGTAGAAAAGTAAGACAGTGCTACTGCAATGAGTAGAATACTCACCATCCACCATACGGGAATTCCTGCAATCATAGCAGGGCTGGAGTCTCCTATAATACGCTCAAGCAAAGTTTCATCCAAGAAGGGGACAAAGAAGTTGGTTTGTAGAATGGCTAAAGCAAAGCCTATGAATAGCAAGGGGATTAGAATGCGATATACCATTGAGAATTTGTGCAGCAAGTTTTTCAGCCAGTTATCGAATGCTTTGAGGAATTCATAGTTGCTTGTTCCAGGATTCAGTTTTTGTAGCTTATTCAATTCCCGATAACCCAAAATGGCCAAGCCAGAGAATAGACTGAACATCATTAACCCAATAAATGGGACATCGCCCAGGATAAAAGCGAAGAGGATAATGACTGCCGTACCTACTAGTAAGACAATATTCGTCTTATAGGTCTTTTTGAATTGATCGACAAAGTAGATGGACTTGAGACTGCTGATATCGGTTATTTCGGGGATGGAGAATGAAGTATCATTCTTAAATCCTTCCTTCCAAATTTTTTCAATTGACTTTTCCATGTTATTTTTTTGATGCTTTGGAAAGCTCGTATTTAAAGACATTCAATAATGAAATCCACGAGTTTTCTCAAAGCAGGATATTTTTTAAACGTTTCTTAATTCGATTGATTCGGACCCCAATATTAGTGGGGTTGGTTCCCATAATTTGGGCGATCTCCTGGTATGACTTTTCTTCGAGGTACAGTATGATTACAGCTCGATCGATTGCTGATAGTTTTTTGATGGCGGTATATAGAGCGTCTATGGCTTCTTTGTTTGAGGACGAATAGTCATTTTGCTGGCTTGGCGTAAGTGTATTGGTATCGTAAGATTCTGTTGTAATCCTTTTCTTTTTAACCAGTGTCAAACAAACATTCAAAGCTATTCGGTAGACCCAAGTTGCCCATTCTGACTCCTTCTTAAAATTGTCTTTGCTCCGCCATATTTGCAAGCATACTTCTTGGTAGTAATCCTCGAAATCCTCTTGCGTATGCGTGTATGCTCGGCATATTTTGATGATGATGCCCGCATAGGGTAGAATGGATAATCTGTAAAAGTCTTGACTCAAAGTTTTTTCTTGTTTAGTGGCTGCTACCGGTCAAATATTACACCCCCTCGAAATTTTTTTCACTTCCTTTTTTTAGGCCTAATATGATAGATGTTGGGGATCAATAAAAAACAAATAATTTCAAAATATATCTAAAAAAGCATTTTGAAAACAATTTGTTTTATTCGTATCTTGCTGTTCTAACTGACACAAATCGCAAATCTTCTCTACTACCCCACGAGGGCTTGGTAAAGAAACATCGAAATATACTATGAGAGAACAAACCTGGGCAGAGCTTCAGGAGGAGGCTCCGCTTGCTGTTAATGCTTGTGTGCATTACTTTAAGGATCGCTATGCCAATTGGCGCGTCAAGATGCTGGAAATAGATGCTATTTTACTTTATCTCCAGACTAAAGATATAGAATTGATCATTGCTACCTTTGGCATTCCTAATCGGCAAGATTGGTACTATGAGCTATTTGTTGAAGGCAACCTACTACGTCACGAAAGAGAGTTCCATACCTACGAATTGGCGGCTATGACGGCTATCCTGCTAGCCTTTTCTATTTTAGAAAGCCAGCTACAATGATCACGCTACTTCCCCAAGCCCTTATTGACTAAACCTCTCCCCTTTAAGCTGACCTACCCCATCACTTCTACACCAAACACATTACGTACCTACGGCACGTGAATCCGGTCATATCCGTGGCGGAAATTTTGTGGGTGGAAAACACCCACAAAGGCTGGATTGTGGCTAGGCATATTGGGTCCCTAATGGGACCGGTCAAGCCTGGGGTTTATCCTGGGAATGTATTATGTACCTACGGTATATGAATTCGACCATGTCAATGGTTGGAAATATTGTCGGTACCTACCCAATATCCGCTCAATGGCGTGAGATAATGCCTAGGTGCACTTCAGCCTGTCCCGTAGGGACAATATATGCCTAGCCACGAAGCATGGCAGGCTTTTTCGCGCCTTTAGGTGCGACATATACATAACCCAAACAAATATGAATCGAAGTATAGTACATCTAGATCTAGACTGTTTTTTTGTAGCCTGTGAGGTGCTAAGGGATAGTTCATTAAGGAATAAGCCCATCCTGATTGGTGGGAAAGAGGGGCGAGGGGTGGTAGCCTCTTGTTCTTATGAGGCGAGAGAATATGGAGTGCGTTCGGCAATGCCTATGCGTTATGCCTTGCAGTTGTGCCCGGATGCGCAAGTCATCAAGGGAGATATGGAATTGTATTCCAATTATTCGAAGCTGGTAACTACGATTATTCGCGAATCAGCTCCTAAGTTTGAGAAGGCCTCCGTCGATGAATTTTATATAGATATGACGGGAATGGAGCGCTATCGAACCTGTTACAAATGGGCCAATGAATTGGTAAGGACTGTTAAGAAGGAGGCAGGGCTGACGATCAGCTTCGGCCTTTCCATCAATAAGACCGTCTCCAAAATGGCAACCAATGAAAGCAAACCCGCTGGCCGACTTGAAGTGCCGGCTGGAAACGTTCAGCCTTTCCTTAACCCCCTATCTATTGCCAAGATTCCTATGCTCGGCAAAAAGACCTTTGCGACCCTATCCCGGATAGGCGTTCGAAAGATCAAAACCTTGGCAGAAATGCCGGTAGAATTCATGGAGCGACTATTAGGAAAGAATGGAAAATCGCTCTGGGAGAAGGCCAATGGGGTCGATACGCAGGCAGTTATTCCTTATGTAGAGAAAAAATCCATTTCAGCCGAGCGCACCTTTTCTCAGGATACCATTGATATTAAATACATTAAAGCTTTACTGATCAAGCTGGTAGAAGGTTTGGCCTTCGAATTGCGGAAATCAAAGAAATTGACCTCCGTTATAACAGTAAAAATCCGTTATACGAATTTTGATACTTATACCCGGCAACGTCGTATCTCCTATACCGCTAGCAATCATCGCTTGATTCAAATTGCACACGAATTGTTTGATCAGTTGTATGAAAGAAGAATGCTGATCCGGCTAGTGGGAGTACGCTGTTCGGGCTTAGTGAGTGGCCACCCTCAGATCGACTTGTTTAATGATCCACCAGAGATGATTCGCTTGTATCAGGCGATGGACCGGATTCATCGACGTTTTGGAAAAGGGGTGGTACAGAAGGCGGCTTGTTTGCCTGCTGTAGCAGGGAGTGAATAATACCTTTCTCTCTCTATTGCCCCTTAAATGCCTTCGGCGACCGACTTTTACAATCGCCTAAAAGTCGGCAAAACGCTTGGCAAAAATAACTCGTCCCTCAAACAGATTTTTGCCAGGCTATCCGCACTAAGAAGTGGCTTACGGTATTTATTTGAGAGTAGGAAAAGGTAAGTTTGAATGCATTAAATGCTTTTATTGGAATTTATGAATCGATATAAGGTGAGTAGTAGTAGCCCAGCTTTTGAGCGGGTGGCCGTCCCATACTGTTTGAGTGGATACGAGTTTATGGGACAAGATTTTTTTGGTTCGTTTTTTTATCGATTGAAAAAAATGAACAAAAGGAATGATTATGCAGATAGTCCGAAAACTATGAAAGGTAAAGTAGAGACTAAAACGTGATTATTAACTGCAAAAGCTGGCACAGCCTGCGGTATGGAACGATCCAGCCTGAGCTATTGGCGAAAATGGCGAAGACCTATGGCTACGATGCAGTCGGCCTAACGGACATCAATACGGTGACGGGTGTTTATGATTTTATTAAAGCTTGTCGGGAGCAGGGGGTGAAGCCTGTTATCGGTATGGAGTTTCGGCGCAACCGGGGGAATGAACTATGCTATGTAGGATATGCAATGAATGAGGAGGGCTTTCATGAGCTTAACCAGTTTTTGTCTTATTATAATTTGCGTCATCTTCCAATACCAGATGTTGCACCTGCTTTCGATCACGCCTTTATCGTTTATCCCTACCAAGCTAAATCGTCACACCAACTTAAGCCCAATGAGTATTGGGGTATCCGATTTGATCAGATCAATCTATTGTATCGGGCAAGGAAAACCGTGCTGGATAAGATGATTATCTTACAACCTATCTCTTTCATTGCCCCATCCGAGCATCATTTTCATACGGTTTTACGGGCGATAGAGAACAATGTGATCTGGTCTAAGGTAGAGCAATATGGTATGGCTAAGCCAGATGAATATCCGATTGCGATAGATCAGGTTTTGAAAAAATTTGAAGCTTATCCGCAGGTAGTGAAAAATACTTATGCCTTCATCGATCAATGCAACTTCCAATTTGATTTTGATGCGCCAAAGAACAAGGAGACCTATACTGGGAACCGCTATAGTGATAAGTTGTTGTTGGAAAGCTTGGCTTACAAGGGCATGGAGAATAGGTATGATAAAAAAAACAAAGCTGCTCGGGAAAGAATAGAGAAAGAGTTAGGAATCATCGATCGCCTAGGTTTTACTGGCTATTTTTTGATTGCTTGGGATATTATTCGCTATAGTAAGAGCCGGGGTTTTTATCACGTGGGGCGAGGTAGTGGCGCGAATAGCATTGTGAGCTATTGCTTGGGCATAACGGATGTTTGTCCCATCGAGCTTAATCTCTACTTCGAACGTTTTCTCAATCCAGCCCGCCTCAGCCCTCCCGATTTTGACATCGACTGGAGCTGGCAAGAACGGGATGATATTTTGGATTACATTTTCAAGCGATTTAATGCCGAGTGTACGGCCTTTATAGGTACGATAGGGACTTTTAAGTATCGTTCCACCTTCCGAGAATTGGGCAAGGTATTTGGCCTGGCCAAGCCGGAGATCGATAAGCTGACGCGCAGTCCGATGGACCAACATAAGCAGGATCGCGTAGTACAGACCATCCACCATTACGCCAATAAGCTGAAGGGCTTTCCCAACCTCCGTTCTCTACATTCCTGTGGCATCTTGATCAGCGAAAAGCCACTGACCTATTACACGGCTTTGGAAATGCCTCCCAAGGGCTTTCAAACAGCCCAATTTGATATGTATATCGGAGAGGATATTGGATTTGAAAAACTAGATATACTAAGTCAGCGAGGGATAGGCCATATCTATGACTGTGTACAATTGGTGAAAGAGAACAAAGGTATTGATGTAGATATCTTTGATTTGGATACTTGTAAGCGGGACGAAAAAGCCAATGAATATCTGCGCATTGGAAAGACCTTGGGCTGTTTTTACATCGAGAGTCCAGCGATGCGGGGTTTGCTCAAAAAGCTCAATTGTAACAATTATGAAACGCTGGTAGCTGCCTCATCGGTGATCCGTCCTGGGGTGGCGCAGTCCGGCATGTTGAGGGAGTATGTGCGTCGGCATAATGATCCCAGCTGTTTTACCTACCCCCACCCCGTCTTTGAAGAGCAATTGGGAGAGACTTATGGAGTGATGGTGTTTCAGGAAGATGTATTGAAGATTGCGCACCATTATGGCGGATTAGACTTGGCGGATGCAGATATCTTGAGGCGAGCTATGTCGGGCAAAACGCGCTCCATTAGTCAGTTTAAAGATATCAAGCAACGCTTTTTTGATAATTGCAAAGCGATTGGATATCCAGAAGCATTGACCAAGGAGGTATATCGGCAGATTGAATCCTTTGCAGGCTATTCTTTTTGTAAAGCACATTCGGCTTCTTATTCCGTGGAAAGCTACCAGAGCTTGTATCTGAAGGTGTATTATCCCTTGGAGTTTATGGTGGCGGTGATCAATAATTTTGGAGGGTTTTATCGTACGGAGGTATATGTGCACGAAGCGCGTATGGCTGGAGCTAAGATAGAGTTGCCTTGTGTAAATCAATCGGTAGTCAACACTACCATTAAAGAAGATAATGTCTATATCGGCTTTCAGCACATTAAAAGCTTGCCCTCCAAGACTGCGAAAGCCATTGTTGAAGAGCGAGAGCGCAATGGACTTTACCAGTCTTTGGAAGATTTCATGGAACGGGTGGCCATTGGGATTGAGCATCTGGAGACGATGATCTTTCTCAAGGCTTTTCGCTTTACTGAACAATCTAAACAATCGTTGACGATTGAGGCACGCCTATTACACACCGGCGAAAAGCCTAAAGATCAGCTGGCTTTATTCCAAACGAAGAAAAAAGACTTTGTCATCCCTCCATTAGATGTAACGGCGGTGGAAGATGCTTTTGATGAACTGGAGTTTTTGGGATTTATGGTAAGTTATTCGCCCTTTGAGTTATTGAGGACGGAGTTTCGGGGAGCAGTATTGGTGAAGGATTTTCTGCAACATGAAAGGAAGTATGTGAAGCTGGTCGGTTATTTGATCTGCATTAAGGATGTTCCTACCGTGAAAGGGATGATGAATTTTGGTACCTGGATCGATGCCGAAGGACGGTTGTTTGATACTACTCATTTTCCCGTAATTTTAAAACGCTATCCTTTTAAGGGTTCGGGCTGTTATTTATTGTATGGAAAGATTGTGGTAGAATTTGGTTATCCTTCTATCGAAATCCAGAAGATGGCCAAGCTACCGATGATTAGTGATCCTCGTTATGAGGATTCTAAGGTGAAGCCTTCTTTTCAGCATTTGAAGCGTGGGTTGAGTCATGATCATCAGGTGATCACGCGGAAGCCACACCCTTCAAAGGAGGAGGTAGATAAGTTATTTGGACAGGAGTAGTCTGCAGCCTTTAGATAGAAAACCTAAAAAATGAAACTTGAATACTTAGCCGATCATCCAGGGCTATTACCCACCGTTGCCCAATGGTATTTTGAAGAGTGGGGATATCTAAGTGAAGAAAAAACCTTGGAGCAAGACATCCAGCGTTTACAAATTTATCTGAATAAGGATAAAGTTCCCTTAATACTATTGGCTATCCAGGATGGCGAGCTTGTAGGAGCTGCTCAACTTAAGTTTCGCGAAATGAGCATCTATCCAGAGAAGGAACATTGGGTGGGTGGTGTCTATGTGGCCGAAGCACATCGAGGTAAGGGGATTGCTAGACAGATCCTTCTAGAGTTAATTGCCATCGCAAAATCGCTTAAGATCGAAACCTTATATCTTCAGACTGAACATTTAAATGGCGGCCTATATGGTAGAATGGGTTGGATGCCCATTGAGCAAGTCAATTATCGCGGGATAGAGGTATTGGTGATGGAGAAGTCTATTAGATAATAGGTGTTCAATGATATATAAATTGATGAAAAGGCATTTAATACTATTACTCTCTCTTTTAGGACCGGGCATTTTCCTTGCGCAAAACACGGATCAAAAGCTTCGGCAATTTCGTAAGACAGTGGATTCTATCGTGATGAATAAGATGGATCAATATGCAATCCCTGGCTTGGCTATTGGTGTGGTCCAGAATGATGCTATTTTGTATACTAAAGGCTATGGTGTGCGGAAGATAGGTGAGGATGGCTTAGTAAATGAAAAGTCTATTTTTCATACAGCTTCCATCAGCAAGTTATTTACAGCGATGGCCGTCATGCATTTGGTAGACCAAGGCAAACTATCCATTGATGACAAGCTGCTTGACATCATCCCTAATCTGAACCACGTCGATGAACGCATCAAAGAGACCACTATCAAACAGTTGCTGAATCACACCTCAGGCTTACCCGATATCAAAAATTACCATTGGGGGAATAACAATCAAGCGGAAAGTAGCCTACGGGAGTATGTTTTAGGATTAAAACTCAAAACCCTTTCGGCGCCTTCCTCCGAATTTCATTACAGTAATCTAGCGTATGACATCTTAGGGTATGTCATTGAGGTAGTAGCTGGAGTTACTTTCGAAGATTATGTGGAAACGCATGTTCTACATCCTTCCGGAATGACGCATAGTGACTTCAGGTACTTTAGGGTGCCTGAAACAGCAAGGGTTGCCCCCCATTCTAGGCGGTGGAGTTCCCAAAAGATATACGTCAGGAAAACCTATCCCTACACGAGAGAACATGCGCCTAGCAGTACCTTAAATGCTTCCAGCGAAGACTTGGCGAAGTGGATGGTTACCTTCCTCAAGGAGGTTAATAATGAAGCCACCTCATCCCTCTATGCGGATATGCTAGTCCCTTCCTCTGTAGTTTATCCCAACATTGGTCTTGGCTTTCAGCTATATGAAATCGAGGGGTATAAAGCGGTTGGCCATTTTGGAGGAGACCAGGGGTTTAGAAGTTTTTTGATGATGCTCCCTGAGCAGAATATTGGTCTAGTTGTATTGGGGAATTGTGATTATGAAGAAGATTACCGACAAGAAATTATTAAACCGATAGCTAGATTAATGCTAAAGCTTTAAAACAGGTCAATAGTTGATTGCAGAAGTCCATATACCGATATCACCGCTGAATCAATTCATTGATCACTTTTTCTACCATGCGGGTTATCATCCGGAGCATCTGGTGGATAAGCTCTTGCCAGATGGCGAGGTACAGTTGATTTTCGACCTGACGGATTATCCCAAATATATTTACGACAACGAAACGCTGGAAGAGATCCAAACTTGTCAGAAGGTATGGTTCTCGGGCTTTCGAACTACTCCCATCACTATTCCTTCTGGAAGAGAAAGTGAAATGCTCATCGTTCAATTCAAGAAAGGAAAAGCTTTCCCCTTTTTGATGGAACCCATGCATGTGCTAACAAATTTTGTGGTGGATGCTGAGCAAGCCATAAGTCCTGAAATGCTTCGCATCCGGGAACAATTACTTGAAGCTTTAACTCCAGTAGAAAAATTTCAGTTATTAGAAGTGCAGTTGTTGAAACAATATAGGTCAAGACTCAAGGAAAATCCTTTTGTTGACTTTGCGATAGGAACTATTGTTTCCTCGCCTGACCAATACAGCATCAAGCAGATTGCTGCAAAAGCGGGCTATTCCCAAAAGCACATCATCAAGTTATTTAAGGAACAGGTAGGCGTAACGCCGAAAGCATTTTTAAAAGTCATTCGCTTTCAAAAAGCTATTCAGCAAATTGAAGCGCAGGGAGTGATGGATTGGCCAGCCATAGCTTATGATTGTGGCTTTTATGATCAGTCTCATTTCATCGCTGACTTCAAGCATTTCTCCGGCTTTACCCCCTCCGAATATGTTAAGCAAAGAGGAGATTATCTAAACTATATTCCGCTGTAACTACCGAAGTAAATTTTTTCCTATCCCAAGTCTATCCTATTTCAGAGTTTTGCTACTAAAACAGATACCATGAAAAAACTACTGCTAATCAGCTGCCTTTTGACTTCCTGCACCCTTATTGCTCAAGATAATCCCATGGTGGCCTTCGATAATTTGGTGGGCAGTACCTGGACTTCGGAAGGAAAGCAGCTAGGTGGATTTGATGGGAAAACAGAGGCTGTCTTCTCCTGGGGGCTGAATCAAAAGATAGTGCATGTTAAGACCTATACCACCGACCCTCAAACCAAAGACTTTGGGCTCCGCAATGAAGGAGTGAGGGCTTTCAATGCTGCAAAAGAAAAAATCGAGTTTTACGAATTTGATAAGCTCGGTGGAATTACGACTGGTACCGTTATCGTCGATGGTAAGCATCTACACTATGAGTACGATTATCAGGGCTTAACATTGAGAGACAGCTGGATCTATGTCTCTGAGGATGAGTATCAGTTTATAGTCGGTACTTGGGAGAATGGTGACTGGGCGAAGAAGTTTCATGAAGCCAGATTTACTAGATTAAAGAACGATTAACTGATAATGTAAGCGCAATATTGGAAAGGGTATAGTCTCATACCCTTTCTCTGAACCCCCTGGTAAGCCGTTTTGACGCCAATCCTCCTTAAGCTCTGCGAAATGTATTCATCTTTCCCCGAAATGAATATGTCCTTTGCCCAGTCCTACCCCTATCTTTGTATAGTAGGAAAAACAAAGGGTTTTAAGCATGAAAGAGATTATTCACATTGGATCGATAGCAGAGGTATATAACTTCTTAGAAGCGGAGTTGCCGCCACATCCGCTGATTACGGTTATCCGAAAATAGCCAAAAACGGATCTGGACCTACGAGAGGTGAATTTTACTAGTGATCTATATTATATGGCCATGAAAAGAGAGATCCGGGGTAGTTTCAAATATGGAAGAAGTGCCTATGATTTCCAGGAAGGGACGATGCTTTTTATTGGCGCAGGACAGGTAGCTAGTTTTTCACATGCCGTAGAACATGCCAATACTGAGACAGCCTCTCAGGGGTGGACTATCCTGTTTCACCCAGATCTTATCCGAAAAGCAACCCTTGGCAAGACCATCCATGAGTATTCCTTCTTTAATTATGAAATCAATGAGGCGCTGCATTTAGCGGATAAAGAACGTCGCTTTTTAAACACTTTGGTGGATACTATAGAGATGGAAATACAACAAAATATGGACCGCCATTCGCAGGAGTTGATTATCCAGAATCTGGAAACAATACTCAAATACAGTAATCGCTATTACGACCGCCAATTCTATACCCGTACCAACATAAATAAAGACTTAGCCTCGCAGTTTGAACGTTTTCTCCAGTCTTATTTCGCTTCCGAGGAGCTCTCGGAAAAAGGATTGCCAACCATTGATCAATGTGGTCAGGCTCTTAATATGTCCGGGCCTTATTTGAGTGATTTATTGAGGACTGAAACGGGTAGAAGTGCAAAGGATCACATCTACGGATACCTCATAGAAAGAGCAAAAACCAAACTACTCAACTCCAATGATTCGGTAAGCCAGGTCGCATACAGTCTTGGGTTTGATTATCCACAGAATTTCAGCAAGCTCTTTAAATCTAAAACGGGGATGAGTCCCAGTGAATATCGAAATCTGAATTAGCTTACTATCACAAACTATTGCTATGAAAAAGACAGCATCTGACATGATTAAACATCATGATCTTAATGGAAAGGTATTTCTAGTGACCGGAGCTTATTCCGGTCTGGGAGCAATCACCACCCAAGTCCTATTGAAGGCTAAGGCCAAGGTCATTATCGCTAGCCGTAATGCTAAAACGCAAGCTGATTTTGCACAAGGCTTGATCGATGATAAGGATATTCTCTTTGATCCTCAGCAACTAGATGCATCGCATACATTGGATTTGGGCGACCTGGCTTCCGTTAGAGACTTTGCTCATTATGTAAAGGGGGCCTATGACCAAATTGATGGTCTAATCAATAATGCTGGCGTTATGTATACCCCTCCGGGTAAGACCAAAGATGGTTTTGAAATGCAGATGGGGGTGAATGTGATTGGACATTTTCTATTATCGAAAATATTAGCTGAAATTACCAGGAGACAGATCTGGTTATCCTCCAAGGGGCATACTCGCCTAGGAGCACCGCGTATTAATCTAGACCAAATCACCAAGGTAGATAATGGAGATTATAATCCTAGACTACGGTACCAGCAATCAAAATTGGGGAATATTTTGTTGGCTAAACAGTTTGGTGAAGAATATCCACACCTGAAAGCGGTATCGGTGCATCCTGGGATGGTAAGCACTAATCTGGGGCGGAATATCAGCTTTGTCCAAAAACTGACTTTCATTTTAACCAATCCATTGATGGTGATGAATATGAAGCAGCCGGAGGAAGGGGCCGCTACTCAGGTGATGGTGGCTATCATGCCAGAATCAGAATTGACAAATGGAGCTTATTATGCTGATTGCCGTGTGACTGAAGAAGCAGAAAGCGCCAAAAATATGGAGGACGCTAAAAAACTTTATGATTACTGCAATGAAGTTACCCTGGCCTATCAAGCTTAGCCCTTTACCTAAAAACCTTCCCATTTACGATCAATCCATTTTCTTTAAGCCCTTTGAGGGCCTGCAATTCGTGTGAGTTTATCTTATTCCTCACCACTTCATCGAGATGCTGACTATCTGCGGGGTGATAGGATACCTGATGATTTTCAAATAGCTTATCGAAGATGAACTTTGCTCTGGGGATGTGGTAGTCCGAGCTTACTACAAGCACCTCTTCGATTCCCAAATCATTGAGCTGTTTTAATGACAGAACCGCGTCTTCCACCGTGTTAGCACTTAGTACTGAATCCAAAAGATCCTCAGACATTACTCCATTCGCTAACAAAAAATGCTGGGCATATAAGGCGTGAGGGTGCTTCGTAACATTAAAACTGGGACCAAAACCACCCGTGCATAAAACAAAGACTCTTTCTACCGTATAGAGCTCCTTAGCTACTTTTAATCGACTCAATGCAATTGGACTGAGGTTGCCTTTCGCATCATTAGGGGAACCAAGGACGATTATGCATTTCTTTTTGTTTGCAATAACCATATGGCCTATGATTTAGGCCTGTAATATCCACAAAACTTCATTAAGAACTGCAGAGAATCACTCCTTCACAAAAATCATGAAATGCTGCCAAGGCAAGTTGCCGATATTCTCCTGTAGCTTCAGGCCCACAGCTTTCATTTCTTTGACGGCTTGTTCCAAAGACATTTTATGCAGCCTTTTAATGGGGACCTTGGGGTCTTCCATTCGGTATTCTAGTAAAATGAATCGACCCTTGGGCTTTAGGGCTGATACGATCTCTTGCATCACCTCTTTGGGATAGGAGAGCTCGTGATACACATCCACCATGATGGCCATATCGATGGAGTTGTTGGCTAGATTGGGACTTTCTTCCGTGGCTTGGATCAGCTCAACATTTTTAATCTTATTTTTCTTGATCTTTTGCCGCATGATGTCCAGCATTTCTGGCTGTAGGTCTACAGCCAGGACTTTCCCCTCCGGTATTTGCTTCGCCATTCGGAAGGTATAGTAGCCAGAACCTGCGCCAATATCAGCGATTACTTCATCCGACTTTAATTTCATGTTGAGAATGGCTTGACTAACGTTCTCTTCCTGTTCTCGTTCAGTTCTTTCCAGCCAACTGGCACCAAAATGCCCCATCACGTGTGAAATTTCACGCCCGAGATAGTATTTGCCAATTCCATCTCTGGAGGAGGTGTTATAGGTATAGGTCTCTTGGGGAGAAGCGGAAGCGGCTTTTTGTTGTGCTTCGCAATGGGTTAAGAAGGTAAGGCAAAATAAGAGGCTAAACAATCGAATGAGGATCATGATATTGGCAACTGTTGAGCCAATTAAACAGGGGAAGTGGTATTAGGTTTATGGTGGATAGTCTGCTTCCGAAGTTTTCGAAAACTTCGGAAGTAGGTTTGCTATCGCTTAGCCCAGCAAGAAAAGGAAGATTAGCGGAAAGATGATGCCGATTAAAGCTAATTTCCAACCTCGTTTGCGAAAGCTATTCTGTCCTTTGACAATGAACATGCCGGTGATGGCAATGGTCAACATGGCGATGCCGAAGACGTCAGAATAATAAATCCACCATTTATTGGTGGTGACGTGAAGTTCGGTCATTTGCCCTAGAAGTGGTGTTTGACGAAACTCTCCAATCTCCCCTTCTCCACTATTTAGATTTACTTGTACATCATGGTCGGTGTAGGAAATGCGAAGTACATTATTATCATCTACAGCGTACCGCCGAAGCTGATCATCAATCTTAAATTCCTGAGAAAAGGACTTGATGTAGTCATCAGTTACCTGATCTGCTGTTACTTTTTGATTTAGGGCAATTTGTTCCGTACTGTATTTATACTTCATCGGATGCCATACGCGGCGATGGTTCAGAAAAATGCCCGATAATGAAAAGGAAATAATCAATCCTATGTAGAAATAGGCGATATCGCGGTGTGTGTTTCTCGCTGTGAGCTTCATACTAGTTTGTTGATTTTGTGTGGGGTATAAAAATAGGTAATCGAATAAGGGCAAAGCTCACTAATGTTAGGTATTTGTTAGGGATGCGAACACTTCGGAAGTTTCCAAAACTTTCGAAGTGTTCGTGTTCTGAAGCAGCTATTCATTCCCTGTCCAGCTTAGGCGCTGTTTATCTGCCAGTAATTGTTTTTGTAATGCTGCATAGTCCAGATCTTGTACTGCTATCTCTTCATCGATAGAGAGGCAGGCAGCTGTGGCTGCAGATTGGCCCAAAACCATGAACACTGGCTCCATGCGGATGGACCCAAAAGCGATATGGGAGGCACTGACGCAGATGGGGACGAGTAAGTTGGGACACTCTGATTTTTTAGGAACGATCGATCTATAGCTAATGGGGTAAGGTTCTTTTACTCTAGCTTCAACGTTCCCTTCGTTTTTAGCCAAACCCTCTGCATTGACATAGCGCTGGGTATTGTGAGAATCCATGCCATAGGCGGCCATACCAATGGGGTCTTCCGCAATTTCCAGGCCTTCACAATTGTACTGTGTCATGACGTAATCACTCACCATTCTTCGGGCTTCTCGCACGTATAATTGTTGCTGCCAGCCATCTTCGCGTTCAAACTCATCTTTGCTGGTGCCCCATTTAGCTACTTCAGTGCGGATATGTTCTGGTACCCGCGGATGGTTGGCCAAGGTCCACATAAGTCCCTGTTGATATTGTCGATGTGCTTCTATGATCTTTTCTCGCTCTTCATAACTGGCTTCTGGGTAGCTATAATTCTGACCTATGAAGTCGGTTGAAAAACCAGTACGATTATTGGTGTCCGTTTTTCGATTGGGCATTTGAGAATTGATCCAGGGGAAACCCTCTTCTCCTGCCTCGAAATTGCGGAGGAGCAACTCGTAATCGAGTTCATTGTAGTTGTCGGGTTTAGCAAAGGGTATGCGATTGTCTGGGTGATCGGTGAGGCACATACGGAAGCAATAGGCTTGGATATGATGATCCCCAGCTCCTTCTTCCCCTGGGCCATTCGGGTTGATGAAGGGCAATAAGCCACTACCGGGATCTCCCTTTACGACATAAGGATCAACTCCATCTACAAAATTGTGATTGATACCATTGTGTGCAGGATAGCCTGTCATGGTAGTATCCTTTAGGCTGGTATTGACACCATTCTGGGTTTCTTTATACTTGGCGTTGGCTTCTCGCCCAATAGTATAGCTAATGTCTGCTGTAGCAAGTAGATCTCCTTCATAGGTAGCGTCGATAAACATCTTGCCACGGTAGACCTCACCTGAGCGCATTTTGATTTCACTTATTTTCCCGTCCATTTTCGTCACGCCATTCTCACGATCTAATTGTTGCTTGAAAACAAGGGGAATGTTGTAGGTGTCAATCCAGTTTTCGTAGACAGCCAGAGCAGCAGAAGGTTCGAAAGTCCACATGGAGCTTTCGCCTGCAGCTGTGCGTGTCTGTCCGCCATCCTTGTATTCTTCCTTTTGCTGCCACTTCCAATTGGCCGGGATATCGTAATATTCCTTTATCCCTTCGTAGAATTCTCGGGAGATGCCTCCGATGGCTGCTTTGTTGCCGATGTCGGTTTGGCCAAGACCACCCGTCGTCAAGCCACCGATGCGGGAGGAGGGCTCAATCAAGATTACAGATTTTCCCATCCGTTTTGCCTGTACTGCCGCAGCAATTCCTGCGGAGGTACCGCCATATACTACCAGGTCATATTCATCTTGAGTAGCAGCTCTATCTTGACAAGAGTGTAATGCTATGGTAAGAGCGAGGAGAAATAGAGAAGTAGTGAATAAGCGATGTAAGTTGGTTTTTATCATTGGTTTATCGTTTTCAAGCCAGGAATGGCAGTACGGTTATAGTCGGAGGAGAGGCTCTCGACCACTAGATTTACAAACAGGAGTCCTGAACTTATTAAATGTAATACGTTCTCTGACAATTTTTGTGTTTTGGAGTCAACCTTTTAGCTAAAAACCTTGCTTCCGTTGGGCGCAATTCTTCAAACTAAAACGCTGCCTGTCTGGACAACCGAACAGGCCCACAAAAATTGTCAGCGAAGGATGTAATAGCTTTTGGCGGAATATTTTGAGCGCGTTTAAATAAAACCGATGCCGTTTCTTACTTTTTCATGATATTTTTCTTGGTCGAATTCATATAAATAGGGTGCTTTATGTGCACCGCCGCTTTTTAGTTTTTCATGCCGGATAAGGATATCCAGCTTCAGCATTTTTCGTTGGAAGTTGCCTCGATCGAGCTTTTGCTTTAGGATTTCCTCATATAAGTTTTGGAATTGAGACATGGTAAACCGTTCTGGCAGCAAGTTGATTCCCAGAGGTAAATAATTCAATTGTCGACGGAGGTAAGCAAGTGCTGTATCAATAATTTCCCGATGATCCAATATTAGGGTAGGAAGCTGATCCAAGGCGACCCATTCACAGGTGTCCGTAAATAGATCGGGTTTGGGTTCCACATCTTCAATGTGAACCAAGGCGAAGTATCCTACAGTAACGAAGCGTTGGTTAATCCATTCATGAGCGGCAGGACTGAGTTCTTGGAACTTTTTCAGGTGTTCTTGTTTGTGGGCATTGCGATCCGACTTTCCAAACAACTTGAATTGCTGGAAATAAAGTTCTTCCAAGCCAGTTCGGGCCTTTACTACCCTATGTACGGCCACATCAACATCATATTCCTTCTCGATGAAGCCACCGGGGAGCATCCAAATGTCGGCATCTTGTGCTTTCAGTAAAAGCACTTTGATATGTTGGCTATCGTAGCCTAAGATTACAGCGTCAGCTGATATACCGGGCAGAAATTTGTCTTTTGCTGCTTCGAAATACTCAAAAATATTGGTTTCAAGGGTCGAAGAGCTATTGTGTTCATTTGACAAAATAAAGGGATTTGTTTATTATTGTGTCAAATTTACAAATTAAAGACGACATGAAGAGAGCTATTATCATTTTAGGCATACTGGGGTTACTTGGATTTATCGCTTTCAAGATCCTTTTTGCCAAGGAACACTTCGTGAGTGTACTGGTGTTTTCCAAAACAGAAAGCTTCAGGCACGACAGTATTGATGAAGGGAAGACGGCTATTATGGCTTTAGGAAGAAAACATGGCTTCCAAGTGGATACGACAGAGGACGCTTCCATTTTCAAAGAGGTTCATTTGCAGAAGTATAATGTAGTAGTCTTTCTCAATACCACGGGAGATGTACTGGACGAGGCGCAGCAATTGGAATTTAACCGGTTTATACAAGCGGGTGGAGGATATGTCGGCATTCACGCGGCTGCAGATACAGAATATGATTGGCCCTGGTATGGCCAATTGGTGGGCGCCTATTTTAATGGTCACCCCAATGATCCGAATGTAAGAGAAGCGGATATACAGCTAATCGATGGCACACACGAAAGTACCTCCATGTTGCCCGAGGTATGGCACCGAAATGATGAATGGTACAACTATAAAGATATTCAAGCGGACCTGACTGTTTTGTTGAATTTGGATGAGACTTCCTACGAAGGTGGGACCAATGGGGAGAACCACCCTATCGCCTGGTATCATGAATTTGATGGTGGGCGTGCTTGGTATACCGGCTTAGGCCATACCCCGGAATCCTTTAGTGATCCCTTGTTTTTGGATCACCTGTTAGGGGGGATTAACTATGCAGCTGGCCCAGCAGAAAGATTAGACTTTAGCAATGCTAATGTAGCTCCGGAGGAGAACCGGTTTATTAAGGTCGTATTGGAAGATCAATTAGATGAGCCCATGGAATTGGAAATCTTGCCCGATGGTAAGTTGTTGTTTGTAGAGCGGAAAGGTGCGGTTCGATTATTTGATCCCGCTGTAGATAGTTCTAGTTTGATTCAGCAAATAGAAGTGTCATCTAAATTTGAAGATGGCCTTTTGGGCTTGGCTTTGGATCCGAAGTTTGAAGAAAACAATTGGATATACCTCTTTTATTCTCATCCTGAAAAGTGGCAGCAAAATATTTCTCGCTTCACCATGGCTGCTGACTATGGCTCTATCGATATGGCTTCCGAAAAGGTGATGTTGGAGATTCCTACACAACGAGAGGAGTGCTGTCATTCGGCGGGTAGTATGGAGTTTGGTCCCGAAGGTTTACTGTATATATCCTTGGGCGATAACACCAATCCGCATGAGTCAGACGGTTTCTCTCCTAGTGATGAGAGGACCGATCGAGGCCCTTGGGATGCACAAAAATCCTCAGCTAATACTAATGATCTTCGGGGAAAGATTTTGCGAATTAAACCAGAAGCTGATGGTACCTATTCCATTCCTTCAGGAAATCTTTTCGCAGAAGGGAGTGATGAAGGCAGACCAGAGATCTATGTGATGGGATGTAGAAACCCCTTCCGTATTTCAGTGGATCAACGCAATGGTTATTTGTACTGGGGTGAGGTAGGACCGGATGCTGGTAGAGATAGCTTAGGCCGAGGACCTCGTGGATATGATGAGGTAAATCAAGCTAAGAAGGCCGGTTTCTACGGTTGGCCGTACTTCATTGCGAACAATCAGCCTTACAATAAATACGATTTCGCGGTACAAGCTTCTTTCGACCCATTCGATCCAGAGAAGCCGATTAATCAATCTCCCAATAATACTGGGGCTCGAGAATTGCCTCCTACCAATCCAGCATTCATTTGGTATCCATACGGACCTTCTTCAGAATTTCCGTTGGTGGGAGATGGAGGAAGAAATGCCATGGCTGGTCCAGTGTTTTACGTAGATGACTATCCAGAGAATCCTGGGCGATTCCCAGGGTACTATGACGGAAAGCTTTTTATCTATGATTGGATGCGTGGGTGGATCATGGCAGTGACTATGGATGAAGAACAGAATTTTAAGCGGATGGAGCGCTTTATGCCGAGTTATAAGTTTAGTAATCCGACCGATATTATCATGGGGCCGAATGGAGATATGTATATGCTAGAATACGGTACGATTTGGTTCTCGGATAATCCAGATGCCCGTCTGGTACACATTCAGTACAATTCTGGTAACCGGAAACCCGTTGCTCAGATTGATGCGGATCAAACTGTAGGAGCCTTGCCGCTTGCTGTCAACTTTAGCGCAGCAAATACCAAGGACTTTGATGGGGATGAACTTACCTACGAATGGTATTTTGATGGAGATGACAAGGTAGATGCCACTGAGCCTAATCCTTCCTTCACCTTTGAGAAAGCAGGCGAGTATAAGGCACGCCTGGTAGTGACGGACCCTTCCGGAGAGTCCGCAGAGGCTAGTACTACGATCTTGGCTGGAAATGCGATGCCTGAGTTGAGTTGGGATTTTGTTGGCAACCGCAGCTTCTATTGGGATGGCCAACGCCTAGACTATGAGGTGAAAGTAGAGGATGCGGAAGATGGTCAGTTGGGCAGTGGAATCGATCCACAATCTGTGACGGTAAGTATCGACTATTTGGAGCGGGGATATGATGCCAATGAAAGTGCGATAGGGCATCAAGCCATGCAAGAAGCTTCCTTATTTATCTTGGGACAGCGATTGATAGAGCAATCGGATTGTAGTGCTTGCCATCAGAAAGCCCAGAAGTCAGTTGGCCCATCCTATGTGGAAGTAGCACAGAAGTATCAGAATGATGATAAAGCAGTCCAATATCTAGCCGAGAAAATCATTGCTGGTGGTGGAGGTGTTTGGGGAGAAATTGCTATGGCTGCCCACCCACAATTATCCAATAGCGAGGCAGAGCAAATGTCTAAATATATCCTTTCTCTAGCTGGAGATGCTGGTGCTTTAGCTAATAGTCTTGGCACCAAGGGTAGTTATATTTTTGATCAACACGAATCTGGGAACCCAGAAGGGAAATATATTTTTCGGGCCTCCTATCAGGATAAAGGAGGTAAGGTGATCGGACCTCTAGTGGCACAACAAGAGATCGTACTAAAGAGTCCAACCGTACTAGCGGCAGACTATGCCATCTTGGAGAAATCCATGCGCTTTACCCTTACTCCTGAACAAGCTCAAGGCATGGTAGAAGAAGACCTGGATATTGTCATTGCACAGAATAATGGTTATGTCATGTATTCCCAGCTAGATCTAACTGGGGTGAAAGGGATTTTAATTCACTATTTGAAAGCAGGTGCCTTCATGGAGGGTGGGAAAATTACTTTCCGTGTTGATGCAATAGATGGCCCAGCTATAGCTGAAGTGGACTTATCCATCGGCATTGCCAGCTTTGGAGAAGACAAAGAATTTACTACTATCAAAGAAGTGGAAGGCGTGCATGATTTGTATGTGACGTTCTCAAATACAGGCGAAAAACCAGTTACCGGTATCGTGTCCTTTTACTTCGATAATCAAGCCATGAACAACTAATAGATGGCAAACTTATCGATGGAAGCCTTCTATCAGAAGGCTTCCATTATACTTTCTTCTTGCATCGTCCTTCCTTTTAATGAAGTTGTATAGAGTTTTGTGTTGAGTTGGATAATAAGGGATTGATTTTGAAGACGAAGCTGATTTTGCGCCTGTCTGCTGGCGCTAGCCAGGCAGGTTTCGTACATGGAATGTACGGGACGATAAATAGCTGAAGTATTCGAGATCAAGGACTTGTAAGGCAACCATCAGAATAGCTTTAGACAACTTCAATAACACCAACTCATGAAACAAGCACTCAAAACGATCCTATACATTGTATTGACGCTAATAACTATTGTAGTGATCAATATTGGATTTTTTATCTACAAGGCAAAAAATGGCATTCCCGATTATGAATCGCGAGCGCCTAAGTTACCTACGGAAATGAATGACTTTTCCGTCCTACTTTTCTCCAAGACCAATGCCTTTAGACATGCTGGGGCAATCAAGGCTGCCATCCCAGCCTTCCAGAAAATAGCAGAGGACAACGGTTGGACCTTATTCTCTACTGCAAATGGTGCTGTTTTCAATGCGGAGCAGTTGGCACAATTCGATGTTGTAATATGGAATAATTGCACTGGGAAAGTGCTAAGAGATGAGCAAAGAGCCGCTTTCAAATCCTATATGGAGAAAGGAGGTGGTTTTGTTGGGGTTCACGGTTCAGGAGATGGATCGCATAAATGGGACTGGTACGAAGATGAACTAATCGGTGCTCGTTTCAGTCATCACTCGCTGCAACCACAATTTCAATTGGCAGATATGTATTTGGAATGTGATTCTTCAAGCGTTTTCCCATGCAAACATCTTGCACCTAAATGGACTAGGAGTGAAGAATGGTATGTATTCAATAATAACCCTCGTGATAATGGCTTTACTCCTGTTTACACAGTAGATGAGAACACTTTTAATCCTAGCGGGAATCTCGGGTCGTTGATCACTGACAAGGATTTTGGGATGGGGGATGATCATCCTATTGTTTGGTACAAAGAGTTAGCAGGAGGAGGAAGGAGCTTCTATTCTGCCCTAGGGCATTCTGGGGACGCCTTTGCTGAGGAGAAAGTGTTGGAGCTATTAAAACGGGGTATTGAATGGGCAGGGCAATAGTTCCCATTGGGTAGGCAGGTATCTGCTGTATCAAGCTTAAATTACGTAAACTCTATTTCAGGGGCTAGTCTTTGCAAGGCTCGCCCCGCTCTAATTTTATACGGATTAATAAACTTTCCTTAATAACGATTTCCTTTCTACATCGAGGGTGACAAATATCATCAGTCTTTGTGATTCTGCTCACTGAAAAGAGGAAGGATAGCCCCTAATTTTGGATTAGATATTAAACCAAAATATAGGATAACTATCTCTTCTTGGAAGAGAAAAACTCAAGCTTATGTGCTCTTCACGTTGCCCATAGAGATATGATCGTTAAAGGTGAATTCCACCTAAATACATGAATAAATGATCATATTTTTATATTAAAAAATCTTCGATAAATCTCGTGTTTGAAGACATTCAAAAATGAAATTCAACGCTTTACTGACAGTTATCGTTAGTATGCGCTTTTGCCTCTCATTTTATGATTGTCCGCAAGATTGTCGAAGAAGGATAAAAAAATCGCCTTTGGTACCGGAAAAGCGGACCCAGGCGTGCTTAAACCATGAAAGTAGAGCAAATCTATACCGGTTGCTTGGCAGAAGCAGCCTATTATATTGAAAGCAATGGAGAGGCAGTAGTGATTGACCCCCTACGTGAGACAGAGCCTTATTTAGAAAGAGCAGAAAAGGACGGTGCTCAAATCAAATACATCCTAGAAACCCATTTTCATGCTGACTTTGTGTCCGGTCATTTAGACCTGGCCAAGAAGACAGGAGCCAAGATAGTGTATGGACCTACAGCTGCTCCCGCCTTCGAGGCTTATGTAGCGGAAGATAATGAGGTGTTGCAGGTGGGGAATGTGAGCATTCAGGTGTTACATACTCCTGGACATACGATGGAGAGTACGACCTATTTGCTGAAAGATGAATCTGGACAAGACTACGCCATTTTTACTGGCGACACCTTGTTTTTAGGAGATGTTGGTCGCCCAGATTTGGCGATCAAGCAAGGTGAGTTGACTAGAGAGGATTTGGCGGGCTATTTGTTTGATAGCCTCCGCAATAGGATTATGCCCTTAGCAGATGAAGTGATCGTCTTTCCTGGGCATGGTGCCGGATCAGCTTGTGGTAAGAAAATGAGTAGTGATACGCAAGGAACACTAGGGCAGCAGAAGCTGGTGAATTATGCCTTGCGCGCTGATATGTCTAAGGCAGAATTCATTAAAGAAGTGACTACTGGATTGGTTGCGCCACCTCAGTATTTCCCAAAGAATGCGGTGCTCAACAAAATGGGATATGAGAGTATAGATGTAGTGAGAGAACGAGGACTGCAAGCTTTGAGTGTACGCGCTTTTAAAATGGCTTGGGAAGCGGAAGAAGCATTGGTATTGGATACCAGAAGCAAAGGTGCTTTTGCCAAGGGCTTTATTCCAGGGTCCATTTTTATCGGCTTAGATGGAAGTTTTGCTGCTTGGGTTGGTGCTTTGATTACAGACCTTAAGCAACCGATTCTTTTCATTGCAGAGCCTGGTCGCGAGAAGGAAGTAGTGACCCGACTAGCTCGCGTGGGCTATGATAATGCCATTGGGTATTTAGAAGGTGGAGTAGAGCAATGGGAAATAGTTGGGGAAGAATTAGATGCCATATCTGAAATCGACCCAGCGCGTTTTGCTCGCTTATTTGATGGTAGCAACCTAGATGTACTAGATGTACGTAAGGCCAGCGAGTTTAATGCGGAACACCTAGTTGGTGCGCAAAATTTCCCGCTAGACTTTATCAACCAAAACATGGGACAAGTTGAGCGAGACAAGATCTATTATCTCCATTGTGTAAGCGGATATCGATCATTGGTAGCTGCTTCCATTTTAAAGGCAAGAGGTTTTGCAGGAGTGATAAATGTGACAGGAGGATACAAGGAATTAGTGAAGACTCCTTTAAAAAGAACAGACTATGTGGAGCAATCCACGGAGCTATAAGATCTAGAGCTTAAGTAGCATACAAGGCAGTTTATTTATAGATAGCGGTCGACTCCTCGGGAGGGCCGCTATTTTTTGTACACCCATTTGTTGAAAAAAGGATCTAGATCGAGGCGACTCACCTCCTCGAAGATGCGCTGGAGGTCTGTAGTTACAACTGATTTGCCATAATAGGTTTGGGTATACTTCTGCAAAGCTTGCCAAAAGGTTTGATCGCCTAATTCTTGTCGTAGTAGATGAAAAACATAAGCCCCTTTATAGTAAACCAAGATCCGGTCATCTGAACTAGGGTTATTCCAATGCGGAAATACCAACGCTTTATCCTTCCCTTTTTGAACTACCTTTTGGAAAGCATCATAGTACACCTTCATATCCGCTTCGTAAGCCTCCTTTCCCCAGCGATGTTCTCGAAATGCTGTAGACATATAGACAGCCATCCCTTCGTTTAGCCAAAAGTGAGTCCAGTCTTTACAAGTGACCTGATTCCCCCACCACTGGTGGGCTAATTCATGGCCGGAGAGATTGACCGCTGCGGAGTCGTTGAGCACCTGTTCTCCATAGTTTTCTCTCAGGATACAGAAGTTGGCCATTTCCTGTGATATGCTACCCTTGAATAGAATTTGATGGTAAGTGGAATCGGGGTATCGAATGCCGGATTTTTCTTCGAAGAAATCCAGCATATTAGCCGTCTCGGTAAAGATTTGCAGGAGTTCCTTGCTGTTGCGTTGTGCGGAGAAGTAATGAAAATGGGTATGTCTATGTTTTTGAGAAGTAGAATGAAAAGGTCCGATAGCAAAGCCAAAAATGTAAGCTGAAACAGGCTGCTTCAGTAGCCAGTTAGAGGCGATTCTTTCTCCACTTAGTTCGGTTTGTCCTCGCCATTGTCCCGAGGCTACTATCGTTAATCCCTTAGGAGCAATAATGGTAAGGTCGAGAGTAGCCTTATCCTCTATAGCCTCTTTGCATACCATCCACTGACTGGTCGAAAAAACGGTACTCACACTAGGTACTTCCGGATGGAATACAACGCCCCAACGCGGATTTCCTTCGTAGGTCATCTGCACCTCATAGGTCTCTGTAGTTTCCAGACTTTCTTGTAATCGGATATATACTTTTCGCCCCTTGATAACATATGAACTGGCTATGCCGATTAGCTCGAGTTGACTAATCTTGAGCCCATCGCAATCGAAGCTGATTTCTCGGGTGTTGTGTAAAGCTTTAAATTCAATACTTACTGTGCCTTTTACCTTTTTGTTAGAAATGTCAGGCTCAATACTAGCTCGATAATGCAGGACATCGATGGGGGTGGCCTTTACAGGAAGAAAAGCCAAAAGGGGAATAACCAGCAGTAGAAGGTTGGATATAAATCGATTCATGTGGATTGAGCTACAGGAGTTGATGGGCTATTGGGAACAAAGCGCTTGCGCAGATAACGATTCATAGGGTTGGAGAACCCTCGAGCCACGGCCTCACCCAAGAGTGCCGACAAAAGAATTCCACCAAGATACAGCCCCCAGATCCATTCGCCTTCTCCTCCCCACGCCTTGAACCACCTAACAAGCAGGATAACAACAAACATATGCGTCAGGTAAATTTCGTAGCTATTGCGCCCTATTGCCGCCAACCATCGAAGGGCAAGGTAATTCTTTTGCCTGCCCTCTTTCATCCGATGCTGCATCCCCATTAGTACTAGGGCCGTCCCAATAGCTAGCAGCGTTACATTCAAACCGATGGAACTGAGTCCTGCTTGGTAGACTATTCTTTTGAATAAAACAACGGCAACGACGAATATCCAGCCTATTGCTGTAAGCCAAGGGATGGCCTTATGTGGTAACCAATCTCTCTTAGAAAGGATAGCAGCGACGCAACCCATGGCAATGGCATCAAGGTAAGCTAGGTGATTCTTATCTCCCAACTCATTGCCTGGGTACAAGGAGGTACGCGCATAAGGAGAGATCAACAAAAAGATAGCAACAATCGCAATGAATTGTCGCTCTGTTTTTACCAATAAACACAACAAAGGAAAGAACAAGTAAAAGGTCTCTTCAATCGATAAAGACCAGAGTACATCCCAATTGCCAGGCAAATAACCCACCTTAATCTCTAACCAATTGATGTGAAACCCTAATGCAGCTAACACCGCTCTTCCCAGGGAGGTCCGTTCTTCATTAATGACAAAACCAGAAGCGCCTTGCAGGTGCAAAAAGGAAAGTACAATAAGCAATAAGCTCAACAATGGAATAATTCGGGCGAAGCGCATACCATAAAAGGCCTTAGTATTAATTTCGGGTAGGCTCCCCCATTTATTTAGCGCAGAGGTGGCAATCAAGAAGCCGGAGATCACAAAGAAGATGCAGACTCCATAATAGCCATTCCAGAAAATAAAGCTATACCACATCTTTGGTAGGGCCTCCCCAATCATGGTCTCCTTAAAGGGGACTCGGATATTGAAATGTAATAAGATAACAGACAGAATGGATAGGCCCCGGAGGATATCGATTCCGATGTTCCTACGGTGCATGTCGGGTGTGTTGGGTTTCATGTGCTATTATTCGGCTTGAATTTTATGCATAGCAGCGATCAGGATTGCGGCCATGTGTTTACATTTCGCCTCATGAGGACAATTGCAGCTACCGACCAGTTCTGATTCCCGTTTCCAAAGGCGCACTTGGTAAAGGACAGAGCCTTGTACCTGCCCACGGATCTCTCCTTCTTCAATGACCAACTCTGAGATCCAATCTTCGTAGTAGTAAGTAAATCCCCGACCTAAGATGTTCACGGGGAACAGCATCGTCAACTTCAACTCGTCCAACGACCTAATGGTGGTGGATAGATCATCCTCGGCCTTCCCTTCAAATATTACCCACTCTTGCATAGCAACAATATAAGTTCTCCTAAAGGTAATGACTTTGGACTTAGATCTCCGAAGATTAGTCGAAAGTGCACCTGTAGTTCTATGAATTAATTAATTCAGCATAAAGAGATGTGAGAAAGCTAGTAATTGAGGGGGTATTATTTCACCAAAAGGTACGTATGAAAAAGAGGAACTTTATAATCGCCTGTTGCGCGTTGTGCTTGACTTGTTTTAGTGTCTCAGCGCAGGAAGAAAGCCAACAATTAAAGATTGTTAGGAATATGATAGATGCAGTTAATCAGAGAGATGCAGCACAGTACGTCGAGGGTTTTTCTGATACGATTAAAATCTATGTCGATAATGTTTTGCGGGTGGAAGGGAAGGAGGTTTTGCAAGAGAATCGTACTAAGCATTTCGAGCGATATCCGGAAACTCGATCGGAAATTCAACATCTGGTAGAGATTGATCAAAAAGTCGTAATGCACGACAAGGTCTGGTTATACCAGAAAGACTATGAAGGACAGGATATAGTCGAAATTTTCACTTTTAAGGATGGGCTAGTGATTCGCATGGATGTCATTCAATCAAAGACACTATTTAAGGGAAAGGATTGATATGGGTACTTTAGAAAGGAATAATAGTCAAATCTGGATATGTTTAGTGCTTCTACTAACAGCTTGTCAGCCAGTTGAACAAGTTGTAGAGCGAGCATTTCCAGAGAATATAATCGAAAGTGGAGTCGTCAAGTTTCAATTGGATACAATTAGCGATGCCTTTTTTGTCCCTTTCGGTATGGATTGGTTGCCCGATGGACGTATGTTAGTTACAGAACGCCCCGAAGGAAAGCTCAGTCTACTTGATCCTACCACAGGAGTAGTCGAAGAAATCTGCAACTTACCACCGGTACATCGACGGAAGTATGTTGGCATGATGGATGTTTTGGTGCATCCTGATTACGAAGAAAATGGCTGGATCTATTTGGCCTATACAGTTGGCCGAGCAGATAGCGCCACGACTACAGCCATTGATAGAGTAAAGCTGAATGGAAGTTGTTTGGAAGATCGGCAGAGATTATTTCTCGCCCAACCTTACTATAAGCGAGGTGACCATTACGGATGCCGAATGTTGATTCGAGAGGATTATTTATTCTTTAGCATCGGGGATCGGCTCACGCGAGATTCTGTCCAATCTCTTTCTACCCATAATGGCAAGATTATCCGTTTACACGATGATGGTAGAATCCCCTCGGATAATCCATTTCTACATCACCCGCACGCCCGACCGGAAATCTGGAGCTATGGCCATCGAAATCAGCAAGGCATGGACTTCCATCCTTTGACTGGAGAGTTGTGGATACATGAACATGGCCCAAAGGGTGGGGATGAGATTAACATCGTTAGACCAGGTCGAAATTATGGCTGGCCGATCATCACCTACGGAGATGAATATGAAGGTGGACCCGTCGGCGAAGGATGGACCTACAAAGATGGAATGGAGCAGCCTATTTATCACTACACCCCTAGTATTGCGCCCAGTGGTATGACCTTTTATACTGCGGATCAATTTCCGGAATGGAAAGGAGATATATTTTTAGGAGCCATGGCTGGTCGCCATCTCAATCGATTGGTATTGGAAGGAGGCGAAGTTGTGGAGGAGGAACGCCTTTTGGAGGACTTCCATTGGCGAATACGCTGTGTGAAGCAAGGGCCTGATGGAGCCTTGTATCTGGCGATTGATCAGGGGCTGATCTTGAGGTTGCGAACAGTTGCAGATTGAGTTCCACCACTGTTCGCAATCATTAATATTCCTACATATTCCTTCTATACTGCCCCCCTACCGTATACAATGCATTGGTAATCTGCCCCAATGAGCAATGTTTAGCTGCTTCCATAAGCGCAGCGAAGACATTCTCATTTTGTAGGGCTTTCTCCTTCAAGTTTTCCAATGCTTGTTCAGCAGGTTCAGCTTTTACGGCATGTAGGTTTTGCAGGTTTTCGATCTGCTTTTCTTTCTCTTCTGTAGTAGCTCGAATTACTTCTTTCGGTGTAACGGTCGGGGAGCCTTCTGAAGACAGGAAGGTGTTAACACCAATAATCGGATATTCGCCGGTATGTTTGAGCATCTCGTAGTGTAAACTTTCCTCTTGGATCTTTCCACGTTGGTACATGGTTTCCATAGCTCCTAGTACACCACCGCGATCAGTGATGCGATCAAACTCGGTCATGACTGCTTCTTCTACCAAGGCAGTCAACTCCTCAATGATGAAGGAACCTTGCAAAGTATTCTCATTCTTGGCTAAGCCCAGTTCATGATTGATGATCATTTGAATGGCTACAGCTCTTCTCACACTTTCCTCAGTCGGAGTGGTGATGGCTTCGTCGTAGGCGTTAGTGTGCAAGGAATTGCAATTGTCATAAATCGCATAGAGCGCTTGCAGCGTGGTACGGATATCGTTGAATGAAATTTCTTGAGCGTGCAGAGAACGGCCGGAGGTTTGGATATGGTATTTCAGTTTTTGGGAACGCTCATTTGCCCCGTACTTGTACTTCATTGCTTTCGCCCAGATCCGCCTGGCCACTCTTCCAATCACCGCATATTCTGGGTCAATACCATTGGAAAAGAAAAAGGAAAGGTTAGGCGCAAAGTCATCAATATGCATTCCTCGGGCGAGGTAGTATTCTACAAAGGTAAATCCATTAGCAAGGGTGAAGGCTAACTGCGAGATCGGATTAGCTCCTGCTTCTGCGATGTGGTAGCCAGAGATGGAAACAGAGTAGAAGTTTCTGACTTTCTGGTCGATAAAATAGGCCTGAACATCACCCATCAATTTCAAGGAGAACTCTGTAGAGAAGATACAAGTATTTTGTGCTTGGTCCTCTTTCAGAATATCCGCCTGCACTGTTCCGCGCACAGATTGTAAGGCCTTAGCCTTCAGCTCCTCATAAATAGCTGGCTCCAGCACCTGATCTCCAGTCAGACCCAAAAGCTTTAATCCCAATCCTTCATTCCCATCTGGAATCTCTCCTTCGTAAGTAGGCCGAGGGAATCCCTTATCATCATAGAGTTCCTTCAGCTTGGCTTCAATCAGATGTTCTAGCTTATTTTCCACGATGTATCGTTCGCACTGTTGATCGATGGCGGCATTCATGAAGAAAGCGCAGATCGTCGCAGCCGGACCGTTGATGGTCATGGACACGGAGGTCTTTGGATCGCAAAGATCAAAGCCAGAATACAGCTTCTTGGCATCATTGAGGCTAGAGATATTAACCCCGGAGTTTCCGACCTTGCCATAAATATCTGGGCGATGGTCTGGGTCTTCACCATAGAGCGTCACGGAATCAAAAGCAGTCGAAAGCCGATTGGCTGGTGTGTCCTTTGATAAATAGTGGAAGCGCTTGTTGGTACGCTCGGGTCCGCCTTCTCCGGCAAACATCCGAGTTGGGTCTTCGCCTTTTCGTTTAAAGGGGAAAACGCCAGATGTGTATGGGAATTCACCTGGGACATTTTCCTGACGGCTCCAGCGTACTATTTCTCCCCAATCCTTAAAGTTGGGCAGCACCACCCTTGGGATTTTGTTGTGAGAAAGCGAAGTAGTAAAGGTCGGGACTCGAATTTCCCTGTTTCTCACCTTGTATACGAATTCATCGGCTTTATAAGCGGCCTTTTTTTCTTCCCAATGCTCTAGAATTTGATGCGTTTCTCTATTTAGATCTTGCTCAATATCCTTGGCTTTTTCCTCCATCAAATTTGCAAGCTCTGCGGAGGTTCCTCCAAGTGTTTCTTGAGTAGTTTTTAGCGCAAATAGCTTTCTGGCCAGCTCGCTTTGTTCTTCCGTCTCTGCGTCATATTTGCGGATGGTATCGGTAATTTCTGAGAGGTAGCGAACTCGACTGGGTGGGATGATATCGATCTTTTTGCTACTAAGTTTGAGAATGTTAGCTTTCTCGTCAAAACGTTTTGGGAACAGTTTCTTCACCAAAGCTTCGAACAAAACATTCGTCCCCGCATCATTAAATTGAGAGGCAATGGTACCATATACCGGCATGTTATCTGCTGGTTGATCCCATAGATCGTGGTTTCGTTGGTATTGTTTTTTTACATCTCTTAGCGCATCCTCTGCTCCTCGCTTGTCAAACTTATTTAGCACGACCAAATCCGCAAAATCCAGCATGTCAATCTTCTCTAGCTGAGAGGCTGCTCCATATTCCGGGGTCATCACATATACGGAAAGGTCAGCATAGTCGACAATCTCTGAGTCGGATTGCCCAATACCCGAGGTTTCCAGGATGACGAGATCGAAATTGGCACATTTTAGCACATTCAATGCATCTCCTATATGCTTGGACAAAGCCAGGTTAACCTGCCGAGTCGCAATCGAACGCATATATACTCGCTCATTGGCAATAGCGTTCATTCGTATTCTATCCCCAAGTAGTGCGCCACCAGTTTTGCGTTTGGAAGGGTCTACCGAAATGATGCCAATCTTATCATCAGGGAATTCTTGCAAGTAACGCAAGACTAGTTCATCCACCAGGCTCGACTTTCCAGCTCCCCCTGTTCCTGTTATCCCTAGGATAGGTATCTTCTTTTGTTTTGCTTTAGCAATCAGCGCCTGTAGTGGTTCATCTTGGTCTTGAGGATAGTTTTCAATGGCTGAAATTACCCGGGCGATTGAACCATGGTGTTGCTTTTCCGTCTTTTTCCACTCGCCATTCAATTTCACACCAATCGGGAAATCGCAGGCCTCCAGTAAATTATTGATCATACCTTGTAGCCCCATAGCACGCCCATCATCCGGAGAATATATTCTTGTAATTCCGTAGGCATGTAACTCCTCAATTTCGCTAGGTAGAATAGTACCACCGCCACCACCAAACAATTTGATATGGCCGGCTCCTTTTTCCTGCAAAAGATCATAGGCATATTTGAAAAACTCCATGTGTCCACCTTGGTAGGAGGTAATAGCAATACCTTGCACATCCTCTTGGATGGCGGCGTTGACGATCTCATGTACCGGGCGGTTGTGACCCAGGTGGATGACTTCGGCTCCAGATCGTTGAATGATCCTTCGCATGATATTTATGGCAGCATCATGTCCATCAAATAAGGATCCTGCGGTGAGAATGCGGATCTTATTCTTCGCTTGGTAGGGAGCTACTTTTTGCATAAAATGATCTTTTTGGTTGGGCAAAGGAGGAATGGTTTCTTATCCTCCAAATTGGTACTATTGGGCTATTGAAATGCTGGCGAAACCACTAATTCTTTTGTACCGTGTGTGTAGGAGTAAAATCCTTCGCCTGATTTAACTCCTTTCTTTCCTGCGGTTACCATATTCACAAGTAAAGGGCAAGGTGCGTATTTTGGGTTACCAAATCCTTCAAACAGTACATTGCAAATCGCCAAACAAACGTCTAAGCCAATGAAATCAGCCAGCTGAAGTGGTCCCATTGGATGGGCCATACCTAACTTCATCACCGTATCAATCTCAGTTACCCCGGCCACTCCTTCAAACAAAGTGTAAATTGCTTCATTAATCATTGGAATCAGAATCCGATTAGAAACGAAACCAGGATAGTCATTCACTTCTACAGGAACCTTACCTAGCTTTTGTGAAAGTTCCATTATCGTTTGTGTCACCTGATCAGAAGTAGAATAGCCTCTGATAACTTCAACCAGTTTCATGATAGGCACGGGATTCATGAAGTGCATGCCGATCACTTGCTCCGGGCGCTGGGTGGCTGCAGCGATTCGCGTCAAGGAGATGGAAGAGGTGTTAGAAGCGAGAATCACATTTTCGGGAGTGGCACCATCGATCTGTTGGAAAATCTTCAGTTTGAGATCAATATTTTCAGTAGCAGCTTCCACAACCAGCTCCGCCTGACTCACGCCTTCTGCTAAATCGGTATAGGTCTGGATATTGGAAAGGGTACTTGTTTTATCTTCTTCGGTAATGCGTTCTTTTTTCAACATCCGATCCAGGTTCTTGGTAATGGTGGCTATCGCTTTGTCCAAGGCATCTTGGGAGATGTCTACCAGAGAGACTTGGAATCCTTTCATCGCAAAGACATGTGCTATTCCATTTCCCATGGTACCTGCACCGATCACAGTAACGTTTGTCATGTATGAATTTGGTTTTATTACTTCAACAGTAAAACAACTAAGATGGCGCAAAGATAAGGCAAAAATGTAAAAAATTAGTCGTGTGCGACTAAATAAATAGAAAAACTAGTTTTTTGCGACTAAAGTTGTTAGTTTTGCTCGATCAGTACAGGTGGCAAGATAATTCAGGCATGAAGAAAAGTACCAAGGAAAGAATTATAAAGAAGGCGGTTGAGCTATTTAATAGGCAGGGGTATGCCAATATATCTCTACAGGATATTGCCAATGAAATGGGGATGAGTCGAGGCAATTTGGCCTACCATTTCAGTGAGAAAGACCTCCTATTAAAGAGTATCGTGGATCAAGTTTGGGAGCGAATGGCCGAAGAAAGTCAGAAGCGCCGAAATTTTCCATCCTTCCAGAATGTACACAATGAAGTCAAACTCTATCACGCCCTTCATCTAGCGTACAGCTTCATCTTCGGAGACCTACGTGTACTAAAGCACCCCATCCTACGACAGCAATTCAAGGCCTCCAGCCTGCAGAGTATTAAGGATAACGAAGAGGCTATTGCCTACGGCATCCAAATCGGCAGTATGAAAGCCGAACCTTTCCCGGGCATTTACTACAACCTAGCATTGATTATTTGGATGCTATCCATCTTCTGGATTCCGCAGCAAAGTATCCGAGATCAAGAGATCACGCAGGACCCCACCAAAGCCGTCTGGACACTAATGCTTCCCTACCTAACCGAAAAAGGCGTTCGCTCCTTCAAGAAGGTCTTTGGTGAGGACTACTTCGATAGCTTGGGCGCGCCATTCCGGGTGAACCTAGATCACCTCGAAATCTTCTGACTCACCGGGTGACTTAGTCACCCGGTGAGTCAGAAGCCCTAGTTCGTAAGCCAACGGCTTATTGCATAGCCCTTCGGCTTCAGGTAAGGCATACTCAACAGCAGATGAAAAAGGCCAATCAGCTGGATGAGATACCATCTCTGCCTTCACCGGATTATAGTGGATGTAATTAAAGCAGATATGGTTATAGGTTGCCTCCGTAAAGAAGGCTTCTTTTTCCACGGTGACGATTTCGTCGATAAATCCTCCTTTGGCTTTTGTTTCCTGCCGAAATAAAGACCCCGTCCAGTTCAGTTCTTTGTTTAAACCTCGAGTGTAAGATCGTAGCAGAATTCCTATTGAAGTGTTGAGCGAAACTAGTTTAACTCCTTCTTGTTCTAATGAAACCTTATTTTTAGGAAGGTGAGTATGCCGGACGTAAAACTGCCAGTGGAAGTGATTTGGCATAAGACACCAGCAAAGTAAATCTCCATATGGGAGGAGATGTTGCCGCATTTTTTGGATGAAATACTGGTAATGGCCATCACGTAGGAATATACGTCTGCCATTGTTACCTTGGTTGTAGATGTGGTAAATACCACCTTCTTCAAAGTACATGAGCGCGTTTTTTAGAATGTTTTAGAGAGCAATAATCATTCTAAAGATAGGAAAAAAACGCCAAGCTAGTCACCGGGTGAATAACTCACCCGGTGACTAGCTTGGTGCGAAGCCCTGTCCCAAAGATCCCCAAAGCCTCCTCCACCTGCGCCTCACTCACCACCAAAGGTGGAATCCAACGCAATACATTCTTATAAGTACCACAGGCTAGCAACAATAACCGCTGCTGCAAGCAATGCTGTAGCACCTCCGCGGCAACTTCCGGGGCGGGCTGGCCATCAGGGGGGGGAAACTCTACCGCTACCATCAAGCCCTTGCCTCGTACGTCCCCCATGATAGGGTGCTGAGCTTGCAATTGGCGGAGTCCCTGCATGAGCTGCTGGCCGCGAGCAGCGGCATTTTCCACTAATCCCTCTTCCAATAATACGTCGATGGTGGCGCATGCGGCGGCTCCGGCAATAGCACTACCGCCACCATAAGTGCCGCCGTGGGTGCCTGGTGTCCAGCGATCCATTAAGTCAGCGCTGGCG
>ENA-UENX01000167-UENX01000167.1-marine-metagenome-genome-assembly--contig:-NODE-167-length-35235-cov-3.575990_pt1 | contig 35235 bp, 33 predicted proteins | sample MGYA00237875_ERZ529327 | MGnify/ENA primary metagenome ERZ529327 (study PRJEB26372, sample SAMN05368347) | marine metagenome | biome: cultured habitat; feature: ocean water; material: water; isolation... | reverse complement strand
ATCAACCGCTTAAGCTTCTCGATATATCTATTATTGAAAAAGTACGCACCAGATCTAAATGCCGTTTTTTTGTCCTACGGCGGGCTAGATCTTTGGCAATCTGGGCAGGAGCCAGAAGGGTTCGAAACTATCTCCTTTCCCTTTGAAGAATGGATGGGTCAAAATGAAATGCAGGAAGAAGATTTCCTACTTGCTACTACCGTGTTTGGTAATAAAAATGCGCTCCGGGACCTCAACAGGGAACTCCACGAGCGGCAACAAGTCTATCTCCCTATCTTACTGTTGGACTATCAACTAGAGGTGGGGCCGATCTATATGCCAGGCAAAACTCCGTGTTACGAATGTGTGTACAAGCGATTCCTGTCCCACTATGACAACGAGGAGGAAGTGGGTGCTTTTTACCAAATGATCGACCAGAATTCACCGCATCTTGTACATTTTAGTGACGATGTTTTATTTACAGCCTGTGGTGGGGTCGCCGCTCTGCAAATACTGAATTACTTATCCGGGAATTATGCCCTACTCCAATCGGGATATCAATTGGATTGGAATCTTAGTAATAATACCTCAACCTCACATCGCATTCTTAAGAATCCCCTATGTGAGGTTTGTTCCAGCAAGGCAGAAATCAACTCTACCAATTACTTCCTAAACATGATCCAGGTCGATGACAAGAAAGGAAATTGATATTATTTTCGATCCGAAGTATGGTTTAGCTAAAAGCGAGTTTCGATTGGGAAGGCAGTTTGGAGCTCCGAACTTCTTCTTTGAATATGCCGTATCGATCGACAGTCAGAAGTTAGGGAACGAAATCGAGAATATCCGGACCTCCGGCGGCGCTAGTCCTAACGGAGCCATGGGAGCCAAGGTAAAGGCTACCGGGGAATTGATGGAGCGATATTGTAGTGGAATTTTCCATTCAGAAGATTTTCGTTTTGAAGCTTATGATGATGCGCCGGATGAAAAGGCACATCCCGATCTTTTCTCCTTCTATGCCAAGGTCCAAACCGAGCAAGCCGGTTTCTATTATGACTTCTTTGATACAAAGGCGAAGATCAATTGGGCTAAAAGTTATGACATTTTCAATCAGGCCTTCCGCTGGGTTCCTGCCAGTACAGTATTCGTGCCCTACGAATTCAATAAGGCTAAAGGAGAAGCAAAGATCAACCAATCCATCTCCACGGGCTTAGCCTGCCATTCGGATTTCTTCAAATGCTATAACAAATGCATTATGGAAGTGCTGGAGCGAGATGCATACTGCACCTACTGGCAGTTGGGACTATCCCCATTGCTAATAGAGGCGAAAGGGTTGCCAAGCAAATCCCAGCAAATGCTCGATGCCTTTCAGCAATACGGCTGTGAGGTCCAGTTATATCTACTAGAAACGGATGTAGGAGTTCCGGTAATACAGGCTAGTTTGATCAACTACCATCCTGCGCGTGCACCCTATGCGTTGTCTTGCGCTTGCCATTGGGATATTGATCTGGCTATAGAGGGTGCTCTAGAGGAGTTGGCCCATACCTATATGTACTTAGAGAATATCCATGGAACAGACTATAAACCGATCGAATCGCCGGCAGATGTGACCTTGAGCTTGGATCACCTGGTTTACTGGAGTGATCAGCGGCGCTTACCACAGATGAATCACATCTTGCAGACGCCAAGAAGAGTTACTTACTCCGACCTTCATCGCCAGACCTTCAGCAGCCAAAAGGAGCTAAACCAGATCCTCTTACGGCAGCTTAAGGAAGCAGGGGTGCATGTTTTCTTCAATGATCTGACTACTCCTGACATTAGATCGCTGGGGTTTTGGGTCTTACGAGTGATCATACCGGAATGCCAGCCCTTGGCCATGGGCCATAAATACCGATACCTCAAATGCCAACGTATGTGGCAGCGTGCAGAAAAGGAAGGATTGTATGAATCGGCTGGCTTACAACTTTATCAAGACATAAATTTACCCCATGGATTTCCCTAATGTTGACAACTTGTGGCTTTTCTATTATGAAAACTCAAAGCTGACAGAGTTTTCTAATATTCCCATACCTAATGAACAGGTCATCGAGATATCAAAAAACTTTGCTCCTTCTTTAACCATCGAAGGTAAGCGCTTTCAGTTGACACCATCGGCGAAAACAGAAGTCGATATGTACCAGGTGATGAAAGATCGCACCTCAAGACCGACGCCAAGCCTCAGTGGAATGACATTTGAAGAGCTTTCCAGCCTCTTGTATTTCGCCTATGGTTCTAAGCAGATGTCTACTGGAAAATCCGCGATGACAAAACGGAATGCACCCTCTGCAGGGGGACTCTATCCCATCGAGTTGTTCTTCTTTGCGCAGGAAGTCGAAGAGATTCCTGACGGATTATACTATTTTGATTCTCCAAAAAATGAGATCGTACTCTTTGATGAGCAGGTCAATTATGAAGCCGTTGCGGAATGCTATGTGAGCGATGATCCCATTCTTAATAAGAACCTAATCTTTTTCTTCTGCCCCATCTTCAATAAATCTATTTTCAAGTATCACAATCGAGGATTCCGATTTGTGTTTATGGAAGCGGGGCATATTGCACAAAATTTGTTATTGATCGCCACGGGTTTGGAGCGGCAGGCTTTGCCCGTTTGTGGTTATTTTGAATATAAGGTGGATCAATTACTTCGATTAAATGGGCATGATTTCTCTTGTGTCTACACCGTTGCAGTGGGGTGATCCGTTTTGATAGAAAATGATCATGGATTCCCAAATTTTCAGTGCTTATTGCTTCTAAAAAAAGAGATTACTCAAGGAATCATACTCAACGCCAAATATTGTAGTTTTAGATGAGTATTATATTAACACGATCTTGCCTCTTAGGGATAAAATGGGGGTAAAATCGTGTCAGCATTGATTAAAATGGAGGTAGCATTCTTGACCTTTCTGCGCTATTTTTGAATCAGAAACCACTTTTACCCTACAGTCGGTTTTCTTCCTTCCAACATCAAGATTTCCCTAATGGTATTGTGTTATTGACTGTCACGGTCTTCATCTAAAGCCTATGTGCTATGTATAGAATGCGATACCAGACCCTACTTGTCTTTGGCTTATGCTTGTGTATCCTGAATGTAAGTAGAGCCAATACTACCTCCTTCGTTCAGGCTGATCCCTGCGCAAATAGTTCTCTTAATACTGCCACTGCCTTCTATTGCCAGTTTGGTATTCGGGATAGCGCGCTTAATAAATTCCCAACCTATCGTTATTTAGGCGCAGTCGAAGTCTATCTACAAATAACTACCACGCCCTATATTACCAGTCTAACTCCAAAATACTTCATTGATCGACTAGAGGAGCGGAATAGTAAGTTCTTGATCCGTAATGGGAGTATTACCTCACTAAAGAAAACCTTTCATACCTATCAGAGCCAATTGAATAGGTTGAAACAGTTGACGGCAGCATTAGGCGTGCCCGTGGAAGCCACTAAGAAGGACTTCAGCCAATTGAGTGGAGCGCAAATCTGTGACTGGTCGTTGATTCGCCAAATGAGGAGGACCCTTTGGAAGTCCTTTCGTCGATTCAAGATGGAGCTTTCTATCGCCTATGAAACAGAAGTTGTGTTGTTGGCCCAATTTATCCATAACGATTGTCTTTTTGAGGCGGTGAATAGTTTGGTCAACTTGGATGAATCTGCTTTGCCAGTATACGTGTATGCTCGTCCGGCCTTCTTCGGTAGTCAACCCAATCTGCAACACGTAAGCGGAATGGTAGTAATGAGCCAGCAAAACGGGCTATTTTCTTCCGATACGCCTGGCATCAGACGTGGCCACCCCCATTTTGCGGGGCATAAATATGCCTTGACGGTTATTGTACAAGTGCGTGCTCCTGGTGCCATCCTTTCCCATGAATTTGGCCATCTGTACTATCTCTACCATCATTGGGAAAAGTATACAGATTACATGGAGAAAATGGGTAATCGATATCAGGTAGGAGGACATGGATCTGGCGATCGGAGTGGGGTAGCTGCAGTACTGGCTGAGGAGGGGAAAATGCCTGATTCACATATGCCCTGGAGTTATCGGCGGTCTTTAAATGAGTACAGCATTCACCCCCCAGTCTTTGTGCAGGGGGAGGAGGAGTAATGTGAGGTGATCACTCCTTATTCCTTCATCTACGGATCTAGCGATACCCCGATTCCCTCACATAATCTAAAGCAATCTATTGAGCCATAAAAATTACTCCTTCAGTTCTAGGGTGTGGCATTTGTCATTCAGTATCCTTAATTTTGAAGTGATCCAACCTACTTACCCCCTTAAACTACTTCGCATCCTTCAACTCCAGGATCTTTACTTAATAGGTATCATTCAGTAATTGACTGCCACAGTCATCACCTAAACCTGTTTATCATGTGCAAGACCCTGCACTACACTTGGCTGCTTGTCTATCTAGCCTTGGGTGTAGTTACCAAAGTGAATGCGACCTTACCACCTGAAAAGTTATTACCGAAGTTCCCCCTTGATCATTCCGAGAGGAGTGAGTCCAACGATGCGCGGATCAAAGAGAAGGGGTTCATGAGTCAAACCCTGCCAACTCAGCACTTGCTGGACTCAGTGGAATCTTACCTCGAAGCCGTTAAAAGCCCTTATGATCTAAGGCTGACTCCTCATCTATTTATTAAGGAGCTACAAAACAGAGCTGTCAGCTCCTTGATTCGCAATGGAGATTTAGATACGCTGGAAACGGCCTATCGAGCGTATCAGGAAAAGCTGTCCAAATTCCAGCTTTTTTCGCAAATGCACCGCATTCCCCGACAAGCAAAGCGGAGAACGGAGTGTAGATCCTGTCATAGGAGTCAGGGCAAATGGAACAGCTTCCTTAAGTTGCGGGAGCAAGTATTGGCCTCCTTCAAGAACTTTCAGCTGGCCTTGCGCAACGCCTATCAGACCGAACGATTAATCTGGTCGCAATACCAGCATAATCCAGCATTGTATCAAGCGATCAATAGTTTAATCAACCTCAATGATCAGCCACTGCCTGTCTATGTGCAAACTAGGCATTCCCTTTTTCATGAAGACCCCGGTCTACAACATTTGGAAGGCATGCTGGTGGTCAGCCTGAAGGAAGGGGCTTTTACTTCGGATACTCCCTTTATTCGTAAGTATCACTCCAAGTTTGTGGGGAGGGAAGGAGCGCTAGCGGTTTTTCTGGATAGTGAGGCCGATGGAGCTACTTTATCCCATGAGTTTGGCCATTTATATTACCTCTATCACCACTGGGAGAGCTATATGAAATTCATTGCACAACAGGGGGATGCCTACCAGATTGGAGGTCATGGTGCTGGTGATTGTAGTGGAAAAGCTGCAGATCTAGCGGAGGCGGGGAAAATGCCGAATTCCTTCATGCCTTGGGTCTTTCGCAAGCGGTGGTCTAGGGCACCGCAAACCTTGATCAGCCTAGTCAATGAATGATTAACATAACTCAGCTTTTTATCCAGTAGAAACTTGCCCTTTACGAGGCGAGCATGCATCTTTGCGCCTTATTATGAGAACACCTAGTATTGCATTATTGCCTGCTAAGCGCTGGCCCTTCTTTTATGGCTGGTTCATCATTGCCTTAGGGACCTTCGGAATCCTCATGAGTATTCCAGGGCAAACCATCGGTGTCTCTACCTTTACCGATAGCCTATTAGGTGTGTTGGAGTTGAACCGGGATGAGCTGAGTGTGGCCTATATGTGTGGGACCATTGCCAGTTCGCTAATGTTGACCTGGGCAGGGAAACTCTATGATCGGATGGGGGTAAAACCCTTGGCTTTAGTTGCTTCGGTGGGCTTAGGCGTTACTTTACTGCTGCTGAGCATTTCTGATCAGCTAGCAAATGGCTTGGGAGGAGGGTTTTGGATGTCCTTTGTAGTGCTGGCTGTATGTTTTGTGATGCTTCGATTTTTTGGACAAGGAGTGCTCACGATGGCTTCGCAAAATATGATGGTGAAGTGGTTTGATAAGCGGAGGGGGTTTGCGATGAGCTTTAGCAGTGTAGCACTAGCCTTGGGTTTTTCCTTGGCACCTTTGTTCCTAGATGGCTTGATTCAGGCCTGGGGATGGCGAGAGGCTTGGCGACTGATTGCTATCGTTCTGTTTACAGCTGTGCCCTTGATTATTGTACTTTTCTTTATCGATCGTCCACAGCTGGCTGGCTTGAAGCCGGATGGTAATTATGTCGAGAATAAGACTTCAAGGCGGAAGGCCCTACAACAGATTCATAAAGAATATACCTTGCCAGAGGCTCGAAGAAGTTTTACCTACTGGGTTTTCGTTGGCTTCCTAGCGATGCAGGGCTTGTTTACTACTGGCTTTACCTTTCACGTGGTATCAGTTTTTGCGGAAGCGGATTTGGGTAGGTCATTGGCGCTGAGTGTATTCCCGCCGGCAGCGACCATTGCGATGATCTTTACCTTTGCTTTTAGTTGGCTGAGTGATTACATACGCTTGAAATATATCTTGTTGCTCCAGGGACTGGGCGCCATCCTTGCTACTTTAGGGGTCTTCTATCTTTCAAGCTATGAATTAGCTTATTACTTGATGATCGTAGGATATGGAATGTCAGGGGGCCTCTCCCGGGTGATCTTTGCGGTCAGCTGGCCTAAACTCTTCGGGCAAAAACATCTAGGTGCGATCTCGGGACAGGCTATGACGGTGATGGTTTTTGGCAGTGCCTTGGGGCCCGTGCTGTTTAGCTTCTCTTTATCCCAATTTGGTGCCTACACCATGGCTGCTTTGGTTTGTGCTTTAGCTTATCTAGCCTTAACGATTGCTGCTTTTTTCGCGAATAACCCGCAATTGAAGTGGAAACCAGCCTAGCTGTTTTCAATTTTATGCTATCTGGTAGCACCGGCCTTACCTAACATTTCAAGGGCGAACTCAGCACTTTTGACTGTTGCTGGATGTCGACTGTGTAGGAGTTGTTTAAGTTCCCGTTCAAATATTTGAAGATTCAGATACCCCGCCATATTGGCGGCATAACTTCTGAGGTTTGGATAATTATCTGGTAACTTCAGATTTTGTAAAATAAGCCAGGCCAAGGGGCGTAGATTAGGATCATTTGCCTGTAATGGCTTAATAACTATTTCTCCGGGTTTACTGTAATCTCTTCTTGTCAGTGCATGGTACTCAACTAATTGATAAATAGCTTGCAAGGCTTCTACAGGAACGTAATCATCCTTGGAATCAACAAAGGGAATTAGCCAGGGCAAGATTTCAATTTCTTGTGTTGATTTTAGTGTCCTTATCCCTAAGATTTGCTTTTCATGATCGGCAGAAAGTAGGTTTTGTATGGCTTTGGGGTAATTCTTAGTCAGTACTAGAGGGTCTAATGAATCCATAAAGTTGATATAGTTTGTTCTTAAGGTATCCTCATCATACTTTGGTTGGAACCTTTGTAGACTTTGTGCTATTCCTACACTATCCATGAGGCAAGTCATGATCAATATTCCAATAAATTTACTTCGCATAGTTCGCCTTTAATAAGAGAGGGTCGACAGAGCATACGACGTTTCGCTACGATTTTCTTTTCTCAGTTTGCATACTTTATTTTTCGAGAATAACCGCCGTTGAAGTGGAAACCCGATAGACTTCCTACTTCCAACTAATCCGACTAAAGTTACGAGTACATGACCTTGCTGCTGCAAGTAGCTAGTTTTTTCCTCTTGTCAGTTATTGCCTTCAGGCCCATTCAGCTTTTTCTCATATTCATCAAGCGTATACCAAATATCATAGAATTCCTTTACCCCTCCTGAGTTTCTAACGGAAGTATTGATCATCATGATCTTACCCGTTTTGGACCCCGGCTTAAAAAACATAAATGTAGCTATTCCCGGATCTCCACCCGTATGACCGATGTATCCTTTTGGCGTCAATCCCATAAATATTCCCGTATTATATTCATCATCATAAGCATCACCATCTTCCTCTTGATCGGGAATGTTCTCCGCGCTTAATTGTGCAGTGAATAACTCCTTGTATGAAGCTGCACTGAGCAATGTCCCATTTCCTGCATACCCTTTAATCAGTTCACTTAGGTATTTCGCCATATCGGAAATACTGGTAATAAGCCCGCCGTCGGGGTAAGTGATCAGCGAATAGTAAGGTAATTCGATATCTGGTCTTGCATATAATGTAGAATGCTTTGATATATCTATATCATCAAAAGACCAACCTGAAGAAGACATGTTTAGGGGTTGCAGAATGTGTTTTGTGACAAACGCATTGAAAGATTCACCTGTTGCCATTTCCAATACGGCAGCCGCCAGAGCAGCACCGATATTGGTATATTCAAAGATTTCCCCAGGTTTGTTTTTGAGAAACCCCTCTGCTTCATACCATTCTCCTTCTGCTGAAAGTATTTTTTCTAAAAATGAGATTAGGGGCATGGCTGTATTGGGGGCATTGAATGTTTCTGCCATGGCCATGATAGAGTCCGGTACCTCAATATCTTCTTTCAAGATATAGGATTTCCCATCATAGTAGTCCGTATCCAATATCGTGGAAGAATGCGTGGCCAAATGCCTGAGTGTAATTTCTTCCTCTGGATAGCTAGGATTGTACACTTGAAAGGGTAGATGCTTGTTGATAGGGTCATCCAGATTAAGCTTACCCAATTCCTGGGCTTTCAGTAGTGCCAATCCGATAAACGTCTTAGAGACCGAACCAATATTTTGAATGGTATGCTCCGAATAGTTTGCTTTTGCATTTAGATTAGAATAGCCGATCCCTGCCTGGTAGAGCACCTCATTCTCGTTTACAATCGCAACAGCAAATCCATTAATATGCCCCTGTTCATGGATTTCAGTTAACTTGTTTGATAAAGAATCTCTAGCTAAGTCAACAATGGATGGCTCACTCTTGGAGGCTTCTTGTTGGCAGGAGAATAAGGTGATGATGGCGAATAAGAGGAAGGTAGCTTTTTTCATTTTTTAGTTTTTTGCTTACAGGAGATAAAGGAATATAAGGCCTAGCCTAGCTGAGACGAGCTAGGAACCTATATCAGTTTGACAGGCTTGTTTCTACTTAATTCTTCGAAGAATGTTGGTGTGAATTCTCAATTTTGCGCTTTCCAATAAATAGATGTTATTCTCTCTCAGCTACCCCTATTTAGGTTACATACTATTTAGCCAAGGTAGCTCAAGATCTCAGTAATCTTGTTGACTTGCACGAAACCAGGCTGGTCCACTTTTTGAGTGACTTGTTCGTGTGCCCAGGTGGTATGATAAGGTACATGGATGGCAAAACCTCCCAATTCCAAAACGGGCAAAACATCAGATTTAATCGAATTGCCCACCATTAGAAAATGCTCAGGCTGGCAGTCTAGGTGTTTGAAAAGCTTTTGGTAATCCTCCGTTCTTTTATTGCTCATTATTTCGATGTGATGGAAATGCTTCTCCAAGCCGGAATTGATTAGTTTTCTTTCTTGGTCCAATAAATCGCCTTTGGTAGCCATAACTAAGCGATAATCTCCATTCAATTGCTTTAGGACTTCTTCAACGCCGTCGATCAGCTCAATGGGTTTCCGTAATAGTTCTTTGCCAAGCTCAATGGTCCGGTTGACCAATTCAATCTTTGCCTTGTTATCAGTGACCTTTGAAATGGTTTCTATCATGCACAGCATAAATCCTTTCACCCCATAACCATATAAGGAAAGGTTATTCATTTCCGTCCTGAACAACTCTTGGGACACTGTATGATGTGGTAAAAAATCTTCCAGCAGGGCACAAAACTTGTGTTCTGTTTCTTGAAAATAGGGCTCGTTGATCCATAAGGTGTCATCTGCGTCAAAGGCTATGATTTTGATGTCTTTCATTATAGTAGGCTTCTATTTGTTCGGCTTTTTAATGTATATGTGAAAAAGAAGTCCAAATTCCATGACCGTGAAGTCCGCCTGTGTAATCTCCATGAATTCCAAAAATGGGTATCTCGAGAATCAACAGAACCAGGATTCCAACAATTAGGATCTTGTATTTTTTGGTATGGGTATACGCAGCGAAAGACATATTCGGTAGCTCTTTAGCTAAGCTTACCCCTTGCCTCAAAATCCATATTGAAGCAGCAAGCCAGATTGATTCTAGGGTAAAATAGATAAGGAAATATAGGTCCGGTTCAAAGTAATCAAGAATGTTCCAGAGGATAAGCAGGAAGGTCGAGTGACGTAAGAAATTCAAGGCAGAAAAAAGCAGGATGATGATACCAAGGGCTTTTAATGAAGACCTTTTGAAGATGTATTTTCTTACGAGCTCAACAACAGTGAGTTCAAGTCCAAGTACAATAAGCACTTCAGGAATTACCCGGTGTAATCCACTGAATGGAAATATTACCAAACCTACAATGAGGAGGGCTACTCCAATTCCTAATATGTTGTTTGCCGCTTTTTCCATAATCACTACCTTCTTAGTTAATCCAATAGCCTGTTTGCATACGATTTGTTAGAGGTACGGTGCTATTTTATAAACTTGTATTTACTCAGTCGATTCTCACCGCTTCTCTCCAGTATTCCGTTTTCAACTCCCTTCTTTAAATCTCTGGTTGCAGTAGCAGAAGATATCGTCTTAAAGACGTTCATGTAGTCTTTCCGCGTAAACGCTTGCAAATCGCTGTTTTGTTGGAAATATCTTAATCGCTCGTCATCATTTAAGGTTTTACCTTGTTCGGCTATCAAGTTCTCTAAACTAATTTTTATTACATCTAGCATGTACTCTACAAATGTTGTGCAGAGCCCCTCTTTGTCCGAAGCCGATAAGACGGAATAGTATTCTTCTTGCTTTTTCTGTATCTCTAATTCTATCGGTAAATATTCGAAGATGGGATTCTCTTTCATCAAAATGATAGTTTGCCATAGTCGTCCCATTCTACCGTTTCCATCCATGAAAGGATGAATAAATTCCATCTCATAGTGGAAAACACAACTCTTTATAACCTGATTATCTTCGCTATTCATCAAATAGGAAAATAGGTTATTCATAAGGTTACTGACATTCCACGCAGGTGGAGCCATATGTGCTACCTGGTCTCCTTTAAATATCCCAACTCCTTTTGTACGGTATTGGCCGGCATCATCAACTAATCCTTTCATTAGTAACTTATGAGCTTCCAAATACGAGGCTTGATCATACGGATCAAATTCTGATAACTGACTATAGACTGAAATTGCATTTTTTACCTCAATGATATCTTTGGGCGGACCAATTACTCTCTTCTGATCAAATATGGCTGATACTTGATCCATAGATAGCGTGTTTCCTTCAATTTTTAAGGAAGACTGTATTGTTTTAATCCGGTTTTCTCTCCGTAGGTGAGTCTCCGGTTTTCTCAGGTAGTTAGCATCTACTATCCCCAATAACTTTCCAAGTTCTATAGAAAGATTAATTATTCGAGAAGTTCCTTCATAGTATTTTTGAATCATGATGCCATCATTTGATCGCATCAAAGATACGATATTTGCCATTTAGGTGAGGTAAAAAACAGATATTAGATCAAATGATGTAATGAATGAGGTTGAATACAACGGTCGGTAGAGACGGTTTGACCAGCTTATGCTGGGTAGGAACGTGGTATGCTTTGATGGCTTTTTGCCTTTATTCAAATTCCTTTTGCCACTTTTCCGCTATGGTCTTATCTAGTAATTCTTTTATGAAAATTGAGCCTAATGCGCCCAATGGGTTTGATACAATATTCATCACCTCTTCACCTTTTCTTCCAATTAGTAGTACATTATTTACTGTGTTGAGGGCATTCCAAGATTTTAGGCCATCACTACTTTTTTCCGGATTTGATATGGTTAATTGGCGGATCTTCTCAATATCTGACGGGTTTAAGTCGCTCTGCTGTTCTTGGATTGACTTTATCACTTTATCAATTCCCCAAATGACAAAATCAACCTTGGAGGTGTAGGTTTCTACCGTAATTTTTTTAGTTAACTGAAAGGAAGAATCCTTAACGTCCTTAATGGTTGGGAGAAAGATGCTTGTTTTACCTGTCAATCTATTAAGGGAATGACTTATAAATACTAGTCGATAATTCGTTAGATGAATTTTCCCTCCAAGCGCTTCTTTATTCTTCATTCCGACAGTCCACAACAAATCATCGTATGCGAATTTTTTCAGTCCAAATTCTTTTGGTGTTACGATTAAGTTTGAATTTTTCGAAAGAATAACCTTTTCTCCTTCAAATAAGTCCTCTGGTTTGATGTTCATGTAAATATCTTTTCTTTTCTGGCGGAAGTTAACTCCTTAGTACTTGTATTCCTTCAGTTTAGGTTTAAAATATTCTCCTTGCTTAGACAATTTGTAAGTCCAATCCGTAAACAATCCCGGAGCCCATTGTGGATCAAAGACCCACAGCACATAGGAGATGTCTCGATCATCACAATAGCTTGTGATTGCTTCTCCATACGAGGCATCGCTAATCACCGGTATATGTGCCCCTTTTTCATCTGCCTCCGCAAAACCGACCTCCGTTAAAATAACCGGATAAGTAGCCTTGACATAGCCCCAGTCTTTCGTCCATTTGTCGGCCCAGGGCTGCGGGCGTTTTTGCGGGTAGGGATGGCTAACGTAGGCAATGCCTTCTGCTTCAATAGGATCCCATTTGACTGGGGTAAGATCGTATGCCCAATTGAAGCCAGCTACTAGCGGTATGCCTTTCCCGCCATTAGCTCTGACAATCACAATCATTTCTTCAAGTATCTCCTTCCACTGCGCCCAACTGCAAGTTCCTAATTGTCCGTTGAAGGTGGTCGGCTCATTGAAGAGTTCGTAAAAGGCTACCGTGGTATTGTCTCCAAAGTGCTTGCCCATGGTGCGCCAAAACTCAAAGGTTTGTTTCTTATCTGTCTCATACATGGGATGCTGATACAGTTGCGAACGCAAGTTGCCAATGCTATGCCAGTCTAGAATCACATAGATACCTAGCTCGCCAGCCCATTGCACACCTTGGTCCAATAACTTGAGATAGTCTTCCATACCCCGTCTAGCCCATGCGGTGGGGTGAATCGGGAAACGAACCAAATTGGCATTCCAGCGCTTCATCTCTTCGAAGTAGGCCTTATTCCAATGCCCCTCCTGGGCTAGCTTGTCCGGGTCGCTGGCATTCAAACCTCGGAAAACGATCTCTTGCCCATCTGCTCTGACAAATTGATTGCCTTCCACGCTGATTCGAGGAAGCGGGTCAGATTGTCCTTTGCTTGGCAGGTGGAGAAACAAAAAACTACTTAGGGTCAATACCAGGAGGAGAGTTGATCTATACATTTTGTAAGCTTAGATGAAATAATGAATTGTTCTGATGATGGTGGGGTTAATCGGAAGGGCGAAGTAAAAGTAGAATATTTAACCTAACAATGAAAAAATCCGGACTGGCTAGAAAGGAAGATGTCCTTTAGGGCTAACATCTAGGAAGGGATAGTCGATCTTGGAAAGATATAAACCTTGTGGATAGGCCGATTTGAAAGTACTTGGACGTACGCCAGTCTCTAAGCACTCCTTCCATTCTACTATGCTCATTTCTCCCTTGCCGATGGCGATCAGACTCCCCACCAAAAGACGAATCATCCCCTTAAGGAATCCTTTAGCTGTAAATTGAAACCTGACTTTTTGCCCGTCTTCATAGGTGTACATAGCTACGCTATGAATATCACAAAGCGTGCTGTCGTGTCGATCCGGGGTTTTGCAAAATGCACGAAAATCTTGGTACTGCGGTAGCATGTTCAAGGCCTGTTGCATCGAACTGTAGTTCCATTCCTGGCACTCGTATTGGGCGCTGATCTCTTGGAGGAAAGGGTCTTTGGTTTGGTGGATCAGGTAATCGTAAGTGCGTGCCGTGGCCCCAAACTGAGCGTGCTGAGCACTGGGCACGTGTATAATGTCAAAGATGGAAATATCGTTGGGTAGTAGCTTGTTGATAATGAATAGTAGGTCGGATGGTAGTGCTGCTTGAACATCGATGTGGAAAAAATATTGACTGGCATGTACCCCGGCATCCGTTCGACCACACCCTAGACAGATGATTCGGCGTTTTAATACCTTGGATAGATTCTCCTCTACTACTTGTTGCACCCCCAGCACATCTGGCTGTCGTTGCCATCCATGATAATTACCTCCTTTATAGGCGCAGTGAAAGAAATACCTTAGACTTGCTGCTGCCATTCCGCCAGGATTTCATCAAAATGCTCTTTTAATTCGCGAATTGGGGCGCTGATTTCTTGATATTCCGCTGGGAATTTATCTACGATAGAGACCTCATTGAAATAGTTGATATTGCATTCTTCCCCGACGACATTATTTAGGACTTGGTTGACAGCAGCTAACTGAGACTCCTCATCCATAAATTGGATGTTCTTGGCCTGAATCAACAGCTCAAAGGTGTCATCGGAATATTCTAGGAGAACGTACTGCCATCGAAAGGCCTCGATGGAACGCTCAATCATCCAATCATCATAGACACTCAGAATGTAGTCCCAATCCTTGGCGGGCTTGGCCGCATAGAACTCCCAATTGCGTAAGCGGCCCGGGGCTTCGGAGATGATCAGTTTGCTTAAGGCCAGGCGTTTCGCATCACCATTTGGGGAAAGGGTAAAGCGGAAAGGTTTTTGGGAACCGGGGCTAATTTCCCAAGCGAAAAGGCCAAATTCTAGAACCTCGTTGTTGACGCGTTCAATCAGGGAGGCTCGTTCGTCATCAACATCTGCTTCGAAGAAAGTGACGATGTGTTCTTCCATTTGGATGAACCATTTCCAAAAGGCGTCTATTTTAGGGTGAAACTTAGTTTGATTCATAGGGGCGGTCTGTTTCTGAATATATTCTAAGCATAATCCTTTGCGCAAAGCTACTGCAAAAGTGCTTATGAAGATATCCTTTTCGTTTTTTTTGTAATAGTAGGTATAAAATCAACTGTTCTAGTTGATCTTTTCTTGCAACAGAGAGAGCAGGAAAACCTAGATGTTCTAAACCTTTAGGTGGGAGAATCTGTTCTGAAAGGAAATTTAAATGAAGTCAAAAGTAGTATGGATATTCGGCTTATCAAGCAGGAAGACATTGACAAAGTGAAGTGGAATAGCTGTGTCCACTATGCTAACAATGGGAACATCTTTGGTTACAAATGGTACCTCGACCATGTTGCCAAGGATTGGGATGGATTAGTAGAAGGAGATTACGAGTCCGTCTTTCCTTTGGTCTGGCGCAAAGGCTTATGGGGAGGTAAGGTCTTGTATCAACCCGACCTAATGCGAGAACTAGGTATTTATACGATCAATGCGCCTTCTTCCAAAAGGATAAAGGCTTTCTTGGCGGCCATTCCTTCGGAGTACAAGCAGATTGATATTGTACTGAATGAGCAGAATCACTATCCTGATGTTCCCGATTTCGCTACCGCTATTCACACCAATCATCAACTCCTGCTCGCCCGCCCTTTTGAGGAAATGGAAGAGGCATTTGCTCCAGCAGTGCATGAGGCCGTGGAAAAGGCGACTCAAGCAGGCATTGTCTTAGATTCAAATGTGAAGCCGGAAACGATTGCTGATTTCTACAAGCAGCACAGTCCAGAAAGGAAAGGGAAAGATCGCAATTTCCATACGCTACAGCGAGTCATGTACAATGTGCTACATCGTGGTTGGGGATTTGCTTCGGCGGCTCGATGTAAATCAGGGGAGTTGCTCGCCGTCAACTTCTTCATTTACTCGCATAATACCATGATGAGTCTCGTGCCCTTGGAATCTCCAGCAGGACGTGAGGTGGGAGCACTTACCTACTTGTTTCAAATGCTCATCCGCACACAAGCCAATCGACCTTTGATCCTTGATTTCAATACCATGGAGCCGGACGCGCTTGCCGAAGCATTCGGGGCACAATCTAATCCTTACTTGAGGGTAAAGAGAAGACAAGGCTTGAGTCGAATCATCCCAGCCTAAGACTTATTTTTTCTTAGCCGTAAAAGGGAAGGCTACCATTTGATTTCCTTCAAAGACTGGGGCATCCAAAACAGTAATTCCGTCTCCAAAGTCAAATTCCTTATCCTGATCTACATCCCAGTGTAGCATCAGAATGTATTGCTCCTCAGAAGTAGGTTCATCCTTCACGGTAATGGCTACTTTCTTGTTCACACCATGTTTCACATAGGTGGCACCAACGTATACCGTGGGCACCGGTTTGCCATCTTTGAAGGGATGCATGACTAACCAGCCATTACCAACGATTTTGACCCTTTCAAAGGTGAAGGTTGCCCCTTCTTGTTGAAAGTTTTCAGTGGTAATAATGTTGTCTTGGCCGTTCCCCATGGTAATCTGATCCCGTGGTGGGATTTTAGGAGAGGTGGGCGTGTTCTTGATGCCAGCATTGCAGGCAAATAAGGTGCTAAGGAGGACCAATAAGCTAACAATTTTGAAGGAGAATGGACGCATCTGCTTGGATTTTTGTTGGTCACTAAAGGTAGTCCTTTCCTCCTAATTATCTAAGGGCGTTTTCTTTTGCCCCTTGATCTGACTTCCTGATCACCCTTCAACTCCGATATCTACCAGCTCGTAATCTTCATTTAACCACAGTACTACCATATCTTGCCGAAAACCATGATCATCGTCATGGCCAAAGGCAAAATCTAGTGTAAGTGGATACTTTTCGCCGTTCAGATAAATCCCAATCCGCACCAAACGAATTAAAGAAAGTAGACGTTTTTCAATGTTTTCTGAACTATCTGTTTCCTTAATGAAATCCTGAAATTCATCCTCTTCAAAGACTTGAAGAAAGATATCTTCATTCCATTCTTCGATATAATCTTTGACTACCTCTCCTTCTTCAAAGTCTCTGATCATGGCCAGCTGGCCGAGTTCACGTATTTTCTCTAGATCAGCTAAAACCCTGTTGACTTGGGCAATGGATTTCTCATCTAATTTCTTCAGGTGGATATCTAGATCAATAGGTTGGCGCTCTAGTAAATGGGTTATGGTCCAGTCCTCGAAGACAAAATCGCTGTCCTCCTTTTTGAGTTTTACGGGGCCAATTCTTGTGAATGTTATGGTTTCCATTTGGGGTGCATTTTGACTTGATCGTTGAGGAATCCCGCAGGATGTTAGGAGGAATCCAAGTAAGAGCGCTGCAGGAATATGGGCATGCCAGTTCATCAAGTACTACTTAATTTTTACTACTACATACTTAATCCGTTCTCGTTTCCAGGTATAACAGATATGTAAGGTGTTATCTGGACCGTTAATGATAGCAGGGTATGAATATTCTCCCGGTTCACTTTCTAAGGTAAGTATGGGCTTCCAATCCAGGCCGTCGGAGGAGAATCCTAGACTCAAGGGATAGCGTTCTCCGCCCCATTTCCCTTCGGGTGTACCTGTAGGATTGTATACCATGAAATGCTGCTCTGGAGCAGCTGTGACGGCATCGATGCCAGAATTTGGATTAGGTACCTCAGTAATCTCCAGTGGAGTCCAAGTTAGGCCTTGGTCCGAGGACCAGGTAGAGAGGACGCGACTATTCTTGCTGCGGCAAAGAAGCTGCAACTTACCTCCGGGGTGATGGAGAATGGAAGGTTGAATGGCTTGTAGTTCTTCGTCACTAGGCAGGGGGCCAACCCGCTTCCACGTCTTTCCACCGTCTGCTGTCAATTCCATGTGCAGTCGCCAGCCATCGTGTTCAGTACTAGAGGGACAAAGTAGATTGCCGTTGACTAGCCTTTCTGGTTTGTTCTTGACTGGCCCAAGGATATCTTCAGGGAGTCGTCTGGGAAAGGACCAAGTCTCACCGTGATCTTCCGATACCATCATTTCACCCCACCATTCTCTGGGATTAGGACCTACCTTGTAAAACAGGATCAATCCCCATTCTTCGTCGTAATATAATACGGGGTTCCAACACGGATAACGTTTATCCGCATGTTGAATTCCATTGACGACTTCTACGGGTTCGGTCCAACTGTTGTCCAGCCGTCTCGCAATCCAGATACCTACGTCCTTATGCTTTTCGTGGGTGCCGCCAAACCAGGCAGCCACCATGCCCTTTGGGGTTAGCGCAATGGTAGAGGCGTGACAGCTCTCGAAGGGAGCTTCTTTATAGACGAATTCAGTGCTTTTGACCTGGACATTTTGTGCCCAGACAGGGAAATAGAGTAGAAGTAGGCCTAGGAAAAGCCCCGCTTGGAAGTACTTGTTCATACAGTTGGTAATTTCCCCTTAAAATAAGGATTATTTCCGTCTGAAACTGTAAGAAGTACTAAGCAACCAAATAATTAAACCTGCCAAAACTAGGTCGACCACTGCGCTAATCATATGAATCAGCTCAAAATTGTCCAGCGAAAATAACCTGAAAGCCGCGATCCATAAAGGAAGAATCAGGAAGGAGAACAGCTGAGCGATTAGACGAATAGGTAAAGCGGTATTTACATAATCTCTACCTGCGATTGAAGATTCTAGATTCTTGAAGGGAACCATTTGGTTTCCATAGTTGGTTGCTGTTTCTGCCAAATCATTGAGATAAGCGATAATATGACTAATCAAGCGATCCTGCGTGCTGTATAAGCTGCAACACAAGGCAGCAATGGGAAAGGCCAAGATCAGCAGATCATGGAAGGCACGTTCACGATCCGGGAATTGGAGATTGCCCACAGAGACAATCAGCACGATTATCACCTGAAGTAGTAGCTGTGTTTTGAGCCAAAGGTCTCGTTGTTTAATTCGGAAACTGAGCCGTTGATTGGCCGTCCGAAAATATTCTACGAGCAAGTCGAACTGTTGGGTTGAGGTGACCATGAACAAGGGATTGAGCTTAATTATGCATAAATGTAATAACTTCTTGCTGGTCTGACATCGCTCACTTATTGGAAAAATTAGGTTAAAATTGCGGTTATGCAGCAAAAATCTTCCACAAATTGGGGGTTGTGGGCTGGCTTAATTGCTTTTTCACTCCTCCAACTCCTACCGATACCCGAAGAAATGAGTCCCCAAGCTTGGCAGGTAGCTGCTATCACGGTGCTGATGATGATCTGGTGGTTTACGGAAGCCATCCCAGTATATGTTACCGCCTTAGTACCGTTGGCTTTGTTCCCTCTATTGGCCAATATCCCGGCCGCCACCTTGGCCGCTCGTTATGGCCACAGTTTAATTCTCCTATTGTTAGCTGGCTTCTTCATTGCCAAGAGTATGGAATTGCAGCAGTTGCATCGAAGGATTGCCTTGGGTATCATTAGAAAAGTAGGAACCAGTAAACGGCAGATTTTACTAGGCTTCATGATCGCTGCAGCTTTTTTATCCATGTGGTTGGCCAATGTAATTATCGTATTGCTAATGTTGCCTATAGCGATGGCCATCATCGAGAAGGAGGAGCGATTGGGGGCCTCTTCAAGCTTCGGTTTTGCATTGTTGTTGGGTATTGCCTATGCTTCAAGTGTAGGGGGTACTGGCTCTCTCATTGGTACACCACCGAATTTGGTGTTTGCCGCTACGCTGGAGCAATTATTCCCAGAGGCGCCGGAGGTGAGTTTCGTGAAGTGGATGCAGATTGGCTTGCCAGTGATTGTTATCATGTTGCCTATTGTTTGGTGGTATATGGTAAGATACTATCGCTTAAAAGGACCACTAGAAGGGGGGAAGGAGCAAATAGAGGAGGAGTGGCAGGCACTGGGGAGAATGAACCTAGGGGAGAAAAAAGTTCTGGCCATTTTCGTGTTTACTGCTATCGGCTGGCTATGGCGCAAAGACATAGCTATCGACAACTTTACTGTTCCTGGCTGGACCAGTCTATTGGGGGTAGGGGATACGGTGAATGATAGTACGATTGGCATGTTTGGAGCCTTATTGTTGTTCATGATTAAGGATAAAAAAGGAGGAGAACCCTTGTTGAATTGGAAACAGGCGGTGACGATTCCTTGGGGACCTTTGATCCTTATTGGCGGAGGCTTGGCCTTAGCTACGGCCCTCAAGGAAAGTGGACTGGCCGCTTACATAGGGGAGAACCTAGCCTTTATTGGTAGTCTCCCGGTGGCCTTGATTGTAATTAGTATCGTCGTTTCTATGCTCTTTTTTACGGAGGTCAATAGTAATACAGCGACGGCTACGCTGTTTCTGCCGCTCCTAGCTGGAATAGCAGTGGCTAATGAGATTAATCCTTTGCTTTTCATGATTCCTGCCACTTTCGCTTGCTCTTTTGCCTTTATGTTACCCATCGCTACTGGCCCCAATATGGTCATCTTTGGTAGTGAGCGCTTAAGTATTGGAGAGATGGCCAAATGCGGTCTATGGCTGAATCTAATTTGTGTTGTCCTACTTACTTTACTGCTCTATTTCTTGGTCATTCCGATGTGGGGGATCGAAACGGCGCTTCCGGCCTGGGCGGAGTAGGGGTTATTTTCTGTTCTTAATTAAACGAAATGCTTTTTCCATTTCCGGATCTCTTTTACGCACTAAGTCATCAATAAAATATTCAATTGGATGATCGGGCAGTACGCCACGGCCAATCGGATGTTTCTGGTATTGAGAGCCAATTTGAATATTTGGTGAAATCCGTACCATGATCTTACTATTGGGCAATTGAATCACAATACTATTGCCGCCAGTAGGGCCTTCAAATAGCCCGCCACTTTCCTCACCAATAAATATGGCATTGGTGGTTTTCCGAAGATCAGCTGCTAGATCGGCAGCGCTGGAAAAGGTTATTCCATTGATTAGCACATACAGTTGGCCTGTAAAGACATTTTCTTTAGGAGGATTCAGCCGAAGATTTTTGGAATACTTGTAGTTGTTGATCCAGAGATTATGGCTCAATTTTCGCATGTATTCATCATCATTATTAAAGAGCAGATCAACGGTGTCCCTTTCGATAATAATGGACCTAAGCGGACGAAAATCTAGATGACTGAGGTAGATGTTTTGATAGAGGTTGAAAGGTTGATCGTATAGATACGACATCAACTCCATTTGATGATGTTCGCTACCCCCTTCATTATTTCTTAGATCGAGAATAAGGTTATGAATTTTATGCTCCTTCAACTGAGCAAAAGCCTGGTGTAAAAGGGAGTCAAAATTAGGATCAGTCTTTTTATTGTAGAAGGAGCGGGGGAGTTTCAAGATGGCAAGGTCTTCCTTTTTCGAAAGCTCGAATTGGGGAGAAGGTACGCTATACCAGGAACGTTCATTTATACCATATCTTTCAAGAAGAATATCTCTTCTTTCCTTCATGTTGATACCTTCGAGCTGGATTTTTTGGATAGCTTTTGTTCTCTGTTCCTGAAACTCTACCTGGAACCCAGTCCTACGATCTACATGTAGGTGATAGTAGAGATCGAAGCCCTGAAATAAAGGAGAGAGGTATCGCTCCATTAGTCTAATCTTTCGCGTTTCGATATAGCCATCCGTAGCAATTCCTCCTTTGATGAGCCTCAAGATCTCCGAACTTTTCTTACCATTGATCGAGAGGATTTTTGCCCCATTCGGAATGGATGCTTGGGGACTACAATCATGGAATACATAGAATTCGTCCTTAACTACCTTGATGTATAGGGGCAAGACTTTTTTCTCCAGTATTTCAGTTTGGAGTTCGGCCTGTGGAATGGTGTACAGATGGCCACAGTTTACGCTTGCATTTAATTGGCTAACTACCGCCAGAAAATCGAGGCCAGAAATATCCGAATTTAAGTGCTGCTTCAAGCTATCAAAGCGGGCGTCAAATACCTTTTTATCTTCAAATTTGTATAGGCGCGGATGTACGTACTCTAGTGCAGACTGTAGCCAATTGAAATCCTCCTTTGCTTGTTGACTGCTGAGCATTAGTGGTGCTTGGCAGTAAAGGAATAAGGCGCTGAAAGTGGAAACTAGGAGTACAATTAATTTCTTCTTCATGGATCTATTTTAAAGCAGGAAGGTATCTATTGTTGAGATGTTATACGAGGTGTTTTGCCCCTATTTCGAGCTGTGTTTTCTACAAAGTGGTAGGAGGTGATTCAAGATCAATTTTCATATTTGTAGAATATGGTTTATATTTGTTCTGCATTTATGAAATTTGATCTTCTCACACCATCTTTTTGACTAGCTGAAATACTAGTTCATTGAACGAGAATTGTTAGAGAAATAAAGTTTACAACATGAAGGGTACCAATCTAGGCGAGTTCGAAGAGTTGATCCTTTTGATCGTAGGGGTGTTGTACCCAGATGCATACGGACTCAGCATCCGCCAGGAAATTATTACACAGACCGGTCGCAAGGCGGCCATTGGAGCCGTTCACTCCGGATTGAATCGATTAGAGAAAAAAGGCTACCTCCTCTCCAAACTGGCTGATGGTACCCATGAGCGAGGTGGTCGACGCAAACGACTGTTTCATATCACTGCTGCTGGCAAGCATGCTTTAGAAAAGAATCACGAACTGAGAAATTCCTTATGGAACCAAATTCCTGACTTAGCCTGGAAAAACCTTCCCTATGGTAACTCCTTCCAATAATCACCGTCCACCCAAGTGGGCCGATCGCTTTTTGGCTTGGTTTTGCCGTAATGAACTCCTCGAAGAGATCAAAGGGGATCTGCACGAATTCTACGCCCTAGAACTGGGTGATAAGAAGCCCTGGCAAGCTAAGTTGTTTTACTGGTACCACGTGTTCCACTTTTTACGTCCCTTCGCGATCAAAAGCAGAAGCCGGCAGTCAAACACCCTGACTATGTACCATAACTATTTCAAATTCGCCTGGCGGCATGCCCTAAAGCACAAAGGGAATACGCTCTTGCATGTCTTGAGTCTTGGGCTGGGTATTGCTTGTTCCATTTTCATCTTCATCTACTTGAAAGGAGAATTGAGTTACGATCGCTTCCATACGGATGTCGATCGGATCCACCGCGTAGCTATTGACTTCGTTGACTCGGAACAAAGGCGCATCCCCGATGCGACAACTCCTCCAGCCCTGGCTCCAAGCCTGGTCAAAGATTTCCCGGAAGTTGCATCTGCCGTTCGGTTATTCCCCAACTGGGGCAATAAATTCCTGTTGGGCGCCAGCCCCGAAAAGAAGTTTCATGAGGAAGACTTCATTCGCACAGACCCTGGCTTTTTCGATATCTTCACCTTTCCTACCTTGCATGGTGATCCAGCCAAGGCGCTGGAGAAACGGGACCAAATTATTCTGACCAGAAGTGCGGCTACAAAATATTTTGGGAAAACGAATGTAGTCGGAGAAAACCTGATGCAGTATCTAAGCGATACCACTGTCGTGTATCAGATTGGGGCTGTGTTGGAAGATGTACCGCTTCATTCCCATTTCCATTTTGACTTTTTGGCGGCTATCCCTTTCGAAAACCTGGAACAAAACTGGGGCTGGTATAATTATTACACCTACATCAAATTAGCTCCTGGTGCCGAGATCACGAGTTTAGAACCCAAGCTCCAGCCTTATTTTGAGTCGCAACTGGAAGAAAGAGACTATTACAACCTCATCTATTCGCAACCTTTAACAGACATTCATTTGCGATCCCATCTAAAGTGGGAGCTCGAACCCAATGGAGACATAGCCAATGTCTACATTCTAGCATTGCTGGCCCTTTTTGTATTATTTATGTCCTGTCTGAACTACTTGAATCTCAAAATCGCTGAGGTGAGTAAGAAATATCGAGAGGTAGGTGTGCGGAAGGTTTTTGGGGCCAATAAGGGATCTCTGATCGGACAATTTATGGTGGAAACGCTACTGATCAGTTTTTTTGCCTTGCTCTTTGCTAGTCTTTTATCCCAAGGTCTCTTTAGGCAGCTACGGGACGTACTGGGGCGTGACATTTCTATTTTAGACCCTGAAAATTTTGTGGCCTTTCTGATGATTGGTTTGGTAGTCGTAGTGGTGGGAATATTGGCAGGACTCTATCCCGCCATCCACTTGTCTTCCTTTAAAGTAGCACTAGCTGTAAAAGGCTTATTCAATAGTTCTGGGAAATCTACAAACGGTTTACGGCGAGGTTTACTGGTCATTCAATTTGCGATATCTACCTTTATGATCTTTTGTTCGATTGGGGTTTACCAACAGCTCCAGTACGTTAAGAATGTAGACAAAGGATTTTCGCCGGAGCAGGTATTGGTAATCGAAAACATACAAAATATCCCTAACCAGCAAAGTCTAAAAGAAGAGTTACTGAAGATCGCGAGCGTTTCGGAGGCTGGTTTGTCTAATGGGGTAATTGGTGGGCTCAATTGGACTTCCTCCTTAGGCTATCCTGATGCTTTTACGATGAATTGGGTCACTGTTGATCCTGGGTTTTTGGGTACGATGGGACTAGCGCTCAAGGCGGGCCGAAATTTCTCCCCAGATCGGGAAACGGATAAGTCTGGTCTCAACTTCATTGTCAATGAAACCGGGTTGCAGCAGTTAGGGCTTACGTATGAAGATGTCGGTAAACGGGTGAAAATGACCGAGCCACAAGATTCAACACGGGATGGGACGGGAACAATTCTTGGCGTGGTAGAGGATTTCCATTTCACTGATTTTAAGTCGAGCATCAAGCCCTTCGCCTTCTTCTATAGAGAAAGCCCGCAGAACTACCTCAACCTGAAATTGTCAACCAACGATTTAGCCGAAACCTTACAGTCGATCGACCAAGTATGGTCGCAATTTTCGAATCAGGCGCCCTTGGATTACTTCTTTCTAGATCAAAATTTTGCCGAGTTATATGCCAAGGAGAATCGCTTATCCAATGTGCTGCTGTTTTTGACTATCCTTGCCATCCTGATTGCCGTGATGGGGATGTTTGCCATTGCCAATATCACGATTAAGGATCGCACCAAAGAAATTGCGATTCGCAAGGTACTAGGGGCCTCGGTATCTGGGGTAACCTTCTTAATTACTAAGCACTTCCTCTTGCTGGTTTTATTGGCCAATCTCATCGCTATACCGATCGCGTACTATGGTATGCAGCAATGGTTGGATGGGTTTGCTTATCGAATCTCCTTGGGTATTGCTCTGTTTTTGATTACAGTACTCCTTACGCTGTCGGTAGCTTGGACTACAGTCGGGCTGCAGTCCTTTTGGGCGGCGATTAGCAACCCGATGAAGAGTTTGAAGGAAGAGTGAAAGGAGACTTTATTTTTTAGCTATCGGTCTAAAGGCGGGAAATCCGTCGTGCAGTTTATTTCTGGTAAGCTGTCGCAATGATTTTCCGTCTTTAGAAACGATAAAGATTTCTCGGCTATCATCCGTGTCAGCACTAAAAGCGATCCATTGTCCATCGGGTGAAAAGGTGGCGCGATATTGGAGACAGTGGTTCCACCCTTCATCCAGCTTCAAAAATGTACCCCTTTGTATCCCATACTTTTTGAGTGTTTCATTTGAAATAACTCGCCTAATGTTGCTTCCGTCGGCATTCATGATGAACAATTCAAAACCACCTTCCCGATCCGAATAGAAGAGTATGGCTGTGCCATCTGGCGACCAGATTGGAGCTAGCTCTGTATACTGCTTGGTCGTTAAGTTTTTTTCCTTGCCGGAGTGCAAGTTTTTTTGGACAATTTGTGCTCCCTCCTCATTACCTGCTACATAAATAACATCATCATTAAGAGAAACATCTGGTTGGGATTCGTATAGAGCAGGAGTGTTCGTAAAACGCTCTGTTTTGCCAGATACCACATTCACTTTATACAAATCACCGTTTCTACTATAGATTACCTGAGTTCCAGCTGCGTCAAAGGTGGGATCAAACTCATAGTCCCTTCCAATATTGTCTAATCTTCTGGCATTGGAACCATCGGGATCTGTAATCCAAATGCGCCATCCTCCTCTGCGGTACGATTCAAAGGTGATCTTCCTGCCATCCTTTGACCAATTCGGGTAGTAGTCAGGCCTCACCCCAGATTTACCAATTTGCTGCTGCCTGGATCCATCAGTATTCATCAAGAAGATGTTGCCCTTTGAACCTTCTTTATTTGATTGAAAAAATACGAGCTCATGACCTTCAATCTCAAGGGTGGACTGACTGATACAGCCACCAGACAGTAGACTTAGGATCAATAGTACAGTGAAGGGGTGTTTCTTACTTGTCGCGTTCATTGAGTTAAATTTTTTGTTCGATATAAAATTAGTAGGGAGGAGATGATCCCGATAAAGAAATGTGACCAAGCTCAATTTTTGGGATAAGGATAGTGACACTAGCGGCTGTTAAAAGGGGCGCACTTTTTGCAGTTGGAATTATAATAGAATATGGCTGGATTAGCTATTCATCACAATAAATGCCGTTCATCACAACTTACTCAGACACGAATGCCTTTTGGAGTAGCTTGGACACACAGCAAAAATGAAAAACATGAAAGTTACATTCCAAATGGGCATTTTACTGCTCACATTTTTGATAGGAGCCTGCAAGCAGGAACAAAGAGACGATGCGAAGCAGCCTTCCCCGCCAGCCACAGAAGTTGACGAGACCATCTTAAAAGGAAGCCCCGATTTAGGGCCCAATTTCAACCCAGTTCATTCGGAACTAGCTTATTACTCCTATGTTGGGGAAGACCAATCTATGGCCAGGATTTTTGTTTCAGATCTAAATGGTGACAATGTTCGGGAGATATCCGCTTTGGATTCTACTGGATTTCATACTGAACCAAAGTGGTCAAGAGACGGAAAGCGAATAGCCTATACCAACTTCCTTGGGGAAGGTGCCCGAATCATGGCAGTGGATGCGGACGGGCAACATCTTACCGAACTAGCTACCGTCACTGAAGACGGATTTCATATGTTTTCTTCTTGGGACGTATCAGGTGAAGGGTACTTTTTCTTCCATTGGCCCAAAGGCGGTTTTACCCCTGATGCCTATTATGCCAAGGGCAACCAGGTCGAAAGACTGACTGATAACGGGAAGACCAATAGGCCCCAAATGACAGCAGAGGGGAATCTATTCATAAATCGAATTGAAAGCGTAGATCCTTACAGGGCTACAAAGCAACTATATGATCTAGGGCAAAAAGAAGTAATCAAAGACATGCCTGAAATAGAAGGCGAATTCATAGATGGTAATTATGCGGTCAAAGCGGTAGAAAATGAGGATTCAACCACCTTCATTTTGGAAGATATGCTAGGAAAAGACCTTAGAGAATTAGGAACCGTTCCCTATATAAAGATCATGTTTGCCACCATCGACAGTAGGCAAGAGTATGTAGCCTACAACACAGATTTTGCAGATGGCGCGGAAATTCACTTGCTCAAAATAGAGACTGGAGAAATCGTTAAACTAACCCAAAACTAAAAACACACCCATGAATTTACATCTAAAAATTAGCCTATTGTTCTCTTTCGTTGCCTTGCTTGCTCATAGTCAAAGTGAAGTCATTGAACTTGATTGTAAGGGAAAAAAGATACCTGTACGGATAAACTTACCGGAAGCTTACACGGCGAGTAAAAGCTATCCGGTCTTGATTGGTCCGGGACTGGATAACGGAAACCTGGAAATGGGTTGTCGGTATTTTGGAGTAAACCCTAAACAAGCTCAGTGGATTTTGGTAGAGAGTTCCATTCATAGAGAGGATCGTATAGCGGTTTCCGCATTGTTGGATCATTTGGATTCATACTACCGTACTACAGAAACCTTTATCCTTGGATTCTCTGCCAACAGTGTTGACGCCTTCCACATAGCTTCTATATACAATGATCGGATTGATGGGGTTATTGGAATGCCTGGAAACCCGGATATCAGAAGTATTAAGGAACATGCAGATCAACAAATTTTGATGATCGTCGGAGAGCGAGATACCCATTGGAAACAAAGAGCCGAAAGAGCGAAAGTAGTGTTAGACCAACAAGGGTGTCAAAGTGAATTGGTGATCGTTCCCGGAGGAGGGCATATCTTGGATGAGCTAGCAGGAGAAGCCTTGTTTTCTATTTTGGATAAAAAGTTGAAGCTGAAAAGGGACTGATAAACTTGATGGAAGTACTTCAGGCAAACACCAAGAATTTATGGGCGCTTTCTTAACAACTGTTAGCTCTTGTGTATCCTTACCATTAGTTTTCAGGATTCTTTCTTACATTGAATAAGGTAGGACCAGGCAAGCTTTCTGACGAACTAGGTCATCTCTACCACGATTATAACGGTCGGAAATTGTAGAATTTTTTGTTGAATCGTGCCCAGAAGATTTGCCTTGAATAAACCTAGGAAGGATCGCGAGCCTTAAGATAATCAGCCATCAATTCTTATGCATATGCAGGATAAACAAACAGTAGTATTTATGGGCGCAACAGGGGCCGTCGGTTCGGCTGCACTAAATCGCTTATTGAGCGACGAGGGCGTCTCCAAGATACTCACCTTGGGAAGAAGAGCAGTCGAATTAAAGGAACCACCAACTCACCTGGAACAAGCGCTCATTGATATTCATGACCCGTCAACATATTCTGATCATATTACAGACTACCAAACGGCTATTTGCACCTTAGGTGTTGGCGAACCCTCCAAAGTATCTAAAGCGGATTTTATTGCTATTGATAAGGTCGCCGTACTAAATTTTGCCAAAGCATGTAAAACAAATGGCGTAAAGCAGTTTCATCTGTTATCCTCCGTTGGCGTAAGCAGCAGGTCACGTAATTACTATTTGCGTACAAAAGGAGAGCTCAACGATGAATTGGTTAAGCTGCAATTCGAGCGCTTGAGCATTTTTCAACCTTCGATGATTTTGACCCCTCAAAACCGGTATGGCTTTACGCAAGGCTTAATGCTAAAACTTTGGCCTAAACTAGATTTTATCCTGCAAAATGGACTTAGAAAGTATAGGGGAATTAAGGTGGAAATGTTAGGCAGAGCCATTGCGAATAACATTTTCATCGAAAAGGAAGGGGTTGAGTATCTGCAGTATGATGATTTTCTCCACCTACAGTAGGCCGGAACTAACTAAAATGTATACATCTTATGCGAAAATGATTAAGTGTTGGCTCATACTTCTTAGCGAACTTTGTACCAAGATCAATGATTAAAAACGAAAAGGCAGAAAATATGGCTGATAAAAGATTTGGAACAAAGGGCTGGACGCCAGAACAACTATACTCGCTGGTAGGTAAGACTTACCTCATAACCGGAGCAAATGCCGGTGCGGGTTTTGAAGCGGCTAAGATACTTTTAGGTAAAGGTGCAGAAGTGGTCATGCTTAATCGAAACGAAAAGAAATCCAATAAAGCGATGGATGACCTCAAAGCGGAGTTGGGGGCAAATGCTAAAGTTTCTTTTATTAAGATGGATTTGGCAGAGTTTTCCTCTGTACGCGATGCTGCAGCGGAAGTGAATAGGACTGTATCCAAAATTGATGCATTGATTTGTAATGCTGCTGTGGCACAAATAGCAAAGCAGGAGCTTACCCCTGAGGGGCATGAAAGCCAGCTGGGTATTAATCACTACGGACATTTTTTACTGGTCAATCTTCTGTTTGACAAAGTGGAACAATCCAAAGGTAGAATTGTAGTTGTGGCAAGCGAAGGATACAAGATGGGGTTGAAAACCATTCAATTCGAAGACTTGAACTTTGATAAGAATTACAACCCGATGAATGCCTATTGCCAGAGTAAATTGGCGCAGATGATGTTTGCCTACGAGTTACAAAATCGAATTAAAGGCACCAACAAGGAGGTTGAAGTTTACGTTTGCCATCCCGGGGCATCCCGAACCTCTTTGATCAATGAAAAAGCCAGTAGGCGAGATAGAATATTGTTTTCGATCTTATCGCTATTACCAATCGTTCAATCAGCAGAGAAAGGGTCTTACCCAGAAGTTATGTGTGCTACGGAAGATAATTTAAAGCAACAGGCTTATTATGGTCCGACAGGAACCATGAATTGGTCCGGTCCGGTTGGAGAATGTAAATTGGAGCCGTTTGTTTTGGATAAAACAGTTTTAACTGAGTTATGGCAGGTATCAGAAAAGGAAACCAACTGTACATGGAATTTTTGAGTCCCCCAGTTTAAAAGAGAAAATTAACAAGCTGAAATACTGGCAGTAAAAACCAATAAAATAGCAAGACGTGGATATACTAAAGACAGCCATTGAATGGGCAAAAGCCGAAGTTTTTTCATCGATGTTTTTTATCCTTTTTGGGGCCATATTTCTATTGGCTACTATAGGGTTTTGGCAAATGGGGAAAACCGAGCTTGCTAAGGCATTTATCTACCCGACCTTGGTAGCTGGTATTTTACTGTTGATTATAGGAGCTGGATTGGTTTATTCCAATAAATCAAGGATCGCCAGTTTCCCAACGGCTTACGAGACTGATGCCTCAGCTTTTTTACAAACGGAAATTGTCCGAGCTGATAAAACAATGGCGGAGTATCAGACTGCTGTTTTCAGAGTTATTCCATTGATCATTGTCGTAGCTACCTTGTTGTTTATTTTTATTGATAAGCCGATGTGGAGGGCGATCAGCATGACAACCATTGCGATGATGGTGGTTATTTTATCGATAGATACTAACGCTAATGCCAGGATGGAAGTCTATAAAGAAGAATTGGTGCTAATAGAAAAACAAGATTTACAGTGAGGGGGGTAGTTGCTCATTTCAAATTTGCAGTAATGATCAAAGTAAACTATAAGAATATAACAGAATTCACCAGGGCACAGCAATTACCCGAACCTGAGAATCCGCTCTTTGCGGTTGGGCGAAAAAGGCTTGATGAAGACGAGATTGAAAACTGCGTTTCTTCCAACAAAGAAATCAGCTATACCAATCAGTTTTACGTCATCAGCCTTAAAAACATTGTTTCAGGTGAGTTGATGTATGGCCGAACAAAATATGACTGTAGCACAGGTACCTTGTTGTTTACTGCTCCAAATCAAACCATTGTAGCGAAGGATGTGGTAATTAGCTCGGATTCCTGGTTCATTGCTTTTCATGAAGATTTTATTCATGGACTTGATATTCGGAAGCGAATCAAAAATTACAATTTCTTCAATTATAATGTAAACGAAGCCTTGCATCTTTCTCCCAAGGAGGAGCAAACCATTAAAACCATTTTCAGAAATATAGAAGCGGAATATCAGAATAACCAGGACGAGTTCAGTAAAGAAATAATTGTATCTCATTTGGAGACACTCTTAAAGTATGCTAACCGCTTCTACAAGCGGCAGTTTCTTCACCGCAAGGCTATCAATAAAGATTTGATTACCCGGTTTAAAGCAACCTTAGATGCTTACTTTGAACATGGGCAGCAAATGGAAAAAGGAATCCCATCGGTAGAATGGATGGCCAAGCAATTGGGTATTAGCCATCGCTATATGAGTGATACAATTAAAGCCGAAACGGGTAAGACGGCAATAGATCAGATTAACTTGTATCTGATAGAAGAGGCAAAACATTTACTGCTTGCTCAAAATGCTTCCATCTCTGAAACAGCTTATCAACTGGGTTTCGAATACCCGCAATACTTCTCCCGTCTCTTCAAGAAGAAAACTGGGCTTAGCCCAAGAGAGTACATCGAATCTGCATCTTTGAACTAAGGACCAAGGGGGTGGACTTTGATTTTCTGCTGACTTTACCCGTACATGGTTATCATGTGGGACTCCTTTACAATTCCCTAACATACTTTTACAAAAGCCAACATAGGGCTTGGATCGAAAAGCTTATCTTGTTTTTCGATCAAAACCACCTATGTCATGCAAAGCTTTCCGAAGTATCTGCTTGTCCTTTTCTGCTACGTTTACGCTATTCCGACTCTTCCGGCCCAACCCAGCAACGCAACCTATATCAAAGCAGGCCAACTCTTTGATGCAGAACTTGGAAAACTCCATGCTGATTATATCATCAAAGTAGAGCGAAATAGAATTAGGGAAGTCGGGCCAGATATAGAGATCCCCGCAGATGCTAAAACCATTGACCTATCAGCCTATACGGTGATGCCAGGTTTGATCGATGCCCATACGCATTTGATGACTCTCGATGATTTAAACGATGATACACCGATGGCGGAGAAGCTATTGTTTGAAGGGGATGCATTGCGCGTTTTGCGAGGAGCCAATCGGGCAAAAAGTTGGCTGGAAAATGGTTTCACTTCCGTGAAAGACTTGGGCGATTCCGGGGCATTTTTGGACGTAGCCTTGAAGAAAGCAATCGCAGAAGGTAGTGTGGTAGGGCCTAGGATGTTTGTGTCAGGACCGATCATTAGTTCAGAAGGGGGGCAAGTTCCTGGACTAGTACATAGCCATCGCGGGGTGATAGAGGAGGAGTACACGATTGTGAGGAATGTAGATGATGCCATCAATGCCGTCCGAGTACACGTCAACGCCGGAGTAGATTTGATCAAAATTTGTGCTAATAATACGCCCAATAATACCAGCCTGACCATGGAAGAAATGAAAGCCATCGTCAAAATGGCTCACCGCTACGATAAGAAGGTAACCGCCCATGCGACCTCTAATTTGGCGGTGTGGGAAGCCGTAACGGCAGGGGTAGATGGGATCGAGCATGGCTATGAGATCTCGGATACGACCTTGGCCTTAATGGCAGAAAAAGGAGTGGTATTGGTACCTACTGATATTTCTATACCGCTTTTCCATAAATTGTATGATATCATTGATTTCAAATGGAATCGGGAGCTCAATCTGAAACGGGCAAAGGACCGTTATCAAGACCGGTTGCAGCGGGCCATCGAAGCTGGTGTGACGATAGTAACCGGATCGGATAATTACCTGGATTTTGAAATGCCACAAGGAGCCGCCGCTAAGAACATTCTAATTGCTTACGAGGAAGAAGGTATGATGCCCTTTGACATCTTACGTTCATCAACCCATCTGTCTGCACAGTTTTTGGATAAGGAAGGAGAGTTAGGGGTAATCAAGGAGGGAGCCTTAGCTGACATCATTGCGGTCAAGGGGGATATCGAAAAGGATTTTTCGACTGCCATTTTTGATATCGTTTTCGTGATGAAAGATGGAGAGATTTACGTAGACACGGAAAAGGTGTTCGAAGAGATCATAGTAGATCAGCAAACAATGGAAGCTTACGTGGGGCGATATGAAATTTCTCCAGACTTTGTTATCACGGTAAGGAAGGAGGGGAAGCAGCTGAAAGCACAAGCTTCGGGTCGAGAAGAGTATGATTTTGAACCCAAATCGGCAAATGTGTTCTACGGCACAGAGGTATCAATACAGCTCACTTTTAATAGAAATGCTAAAGGAGAAGTAGAAAGTCTAACGCTCTTTGCTGGTGGAGAGGAAAGTTTAGCTAAAAGAATAAAAGAATAGTTAAGTGGAAATGCCTGGTTTGGCAACATTGCATTAATCCCCTTCTTTCCCTAAATTTCGATCATCTTCCAATACATTGATCCTATTTGGAATCAAAATGCTCAATTTAGATGATGGTTAAAAGCAAGGTTCGTACGCTTAGAGAGGAATTGGGGTACACGCAGGCTGACTTAGCGGAACATTCAAACTTATCTATTCGGACTATACAGCGTCTGGAATCGGGACAAAGTGTACCCAAAGGGCATACCTTGAAGGTACTCGCACAGACTTTAGGTGTAGATTCAAACGAACTGCAACAGCAAAAGGTGGCAGACCGGAAAGAGGCAAAAGAAGAGAACCTAAAGTTAAAGATGATCAATCTCGCTACCCTATGCTTCATGGGGATTCCATTCGGAAACCTGGTTGTTCCATTTATTCTATGGCAGAAATACCGGGAATATCCCTTGGTTGATGAAGTAGGCAGGAAGATTCTGAATTTTCAAATCCTTTGGACAATTTGTACCGTCCTGATATTGATTTTTAGCCCCTTTTTGCAGGATCATATTGCCGCTCCCTTCTCCCTGATGCTTGTCCTGGGCCTAATGGCAGTAGGGATCAACCTGATTGTTATCTTTAGAACCGCCAATGCACTAGCGCGGGAGAACTACGATATTTTACCCCTGAAAATTCAGTTTCTATAGCCATTGTCACCTTATTGGCGGCTAACTGTCGTGTTCTGGCGCCTCTTTCTGACACATCTTTGTCGCAAATAAATTGACGAAGATGAGAGTATTAAAGATCGTAGCCCTTAGTCTCGTAGGGCTGATTGTGGTAGGTGCTGTCGGAGCCTATTTCTACTTCAAGAAAGCCTTCAAACCCGATCCGAATTACTTAGAGCTTACCGAAGCTAGTGGGGCTGTCCCTATTGAATGGGCAAAGTCAAAAAATAGTGACATCGCGGCGATGTACCTGCCCATTCAATTTCCGGGTGTTCCCGATACTTTTTACCTACAATTTGATACGGGAGCACCAAGCACTTTACTCTACAAGAAAAGCATGTTAGCCATTCGGGAAAGATATCCTGATCAAGTGGGTTTCCTGGATACTACCTCCATCACTACGGAGCAGACTTTCCTACTGGGCGAAATGGAAGTGCATTCTCCGCGATTCAAACTGTACGAGCGAGGAGAAAAGTCTATAGACTGGGAGAGCGGGAAGAAAGTCAAGATAGGGACCTTAGGAGCAGATATCCTTGATAAGAAACTTACGGTAATGGATTTTGAAAAACATCGTTGTTTTTTCGGATCACAACTCCCCGAATTTGGTCAAGACCTTGAATTTCATGAGCTAAAATTTAATCTCCGCAAAGTATTGATACCGGCTGAGGTGGCAGGCAAAAAGCGCAAATTGCTGCACGATTCTGGGACTAGTGGATTTGATTTCATTACCGACAAAAGAAATTGGAAAAAGCTTTCCAAGTCGGGTGCGGAGCCTGAAGAGGCCTTCAAGGTTCGTTCATGGAAAAAGCAGCTGACTGCCTTCAATATTGCTTCCGATCAAGAGATTGACTTCGAGTCTATGTCCATCCCTCTGAGCCAAGTCACCTATATCGAAGGAACTTCCTTCCTACAAAGAATGGGCGTTCGAATAACGGGTATGGGCGGTATGATTGGTAATCAACTATTTCTCGGTAAGGTCCTAATTCTAGATTGCCCTAACCGGAAATACGCCTTGGTTGAGTACAATGAACCATAGAGTTCCATCCCCTAGCCCTTGTTGCGTGCTAGTCTAGCAGAATAATAGATTCCCAGCAACAAGAGCTGGCTGGGCCAATCCCCAAATTTCCCGTATCTTCCAAAACTCGAAAAAACAAACCTATCACCTATGGAAAATGCGGCCTGGGAATTCCAGCACTCTGTCGAATGCGAGGCGGCTAAGTCATTTGTTTGGTCATTTTGGACCGATGTTTCCAATTGGGAACGCTTGGAAGGAAAAGCAGTAGAATGGATCAAAATTAATGGTCCTTTTGTTGCCGGAACTACTGGTGAAACCAAGATGCCGGAACAGCCGCCACAGCCCTGGACTATTACCCAATT
>ENA-UENX01000164-UENX01000164.1-marine-metagenome-genome-assembly--contig:-NODE-164-length-35690-cov-151.457890_pt1 | contig 35690 bp, 22 predicted proteins | sample MGYA00237875_ERZ529327 | MGnify/ENA primary metagenome ERZ529327 (study PRJEB26372, sample SAMN05368347) | marine metagenome | biome: cultured habitat; feature: ocean water; material: water; isolation... | reverse complement strand
TTTTTTTTACTAGTAGTCATGGCTGGCCTCAATCACTCAATTAATTATCTAAATTGAATTTCTCAATATTTTTGACCTTTGGAAAGCCTGCCCTTGACAATTTTCCCTTTTTCTTAACTTGTTACTAATGACATTTTGTAGCAAATTTTGTTTCTGCCTTACAATTAGCACCTAAATACACAAAGACTGGATTTCATAAAGTGTGTAATTTTTTTATTTGTTATACTTTAGCACATTAATATGTAGTTATCATACAGCTTGATAATAAAAAACTTATTTAGTTTTTTATTAGCTTGTAAAATGCAATATTAATTTTTTACAGTTAAGGAAATATTTTCAAAACAGACTGTTTTTTTTGTCTAATCAATAAGATTTTCCAATAATCAACTTTTCGCCTTGGAAAACCTCCTTAAATAAAAAAATATTATTGCTGCAATACTAGTAATTTTCCTCAAAAAATCATTAATAATTTGTAAATACTATTCCGGGAAACTCAAAGTTTAAAATGGTTGATTTTTCTGCTCATATTTAATGTATTTTTATAGTTAATTAGAAATTAAAGGAATATCTTAAAAGTTTAATTTTTCTAACTTTGCTAAATCATACTATTGATATCTATCAAAGCAAAAAAACTAAATTTATATACAAATTACATCCTTTCCAAAACAGAAATCCCTAACAAATACAACCCCAACTTTAAAGTTCTTGCTGTTAGATCACACAACAATAATCGAGAAGTACGCAAAGGTTCCTCCGACTTCAAAACCGGACAATTTTCAAAGAACTTATTAAACTTTTCACTCAATTCATACAAATATTCACAAAGACGATTAGGCAACAATTCAATAGTTACTATATTCAAGACTTCATTCAACTTTAATAAATGTTTTCCTAAGACCAACTCTGGCTCATCCTGCAAAATAATTTTGGCATCTTTTCTCAACTTTTCAAAATTAATTTCTCCCTTACGAGAAATTCCTTGTACCCTTACATAAGCATATAACAAATAAGGAGCAGTATTGCCTTGTAAAGCTAACATCTTATCAAAACTAAACACATAATTACTCTTCCGATTTTGACTTAAATCTGCATATTTAACTGCACTTAAACCAACAACTTGAGCAACATTTTTAATAAACTCTTCACTCTCCAAACGCTTTTCATCTTTGAGCCTTTTTTCCAAATCATTCCGCGCTTTATTTATAGCCTCATCTAATAAATCTATCAACCTCACAGTTTCTCCAGAACGAGTCTTTAATTTTTTCCCATCTTCTCCCAAAACCAAACCAAAAAAAACATTCACAATTTCTACATTTTCTGGTATCCAACCAGCCTTTTTTGCTACCTGCCAAACTTGAGAAAAATGATTAGCTTGACCAGCATCAGTAACATAAATTAATCGCGTTGCTCCCTCTTTTTCAATGCGATGAACTAGGGCAGCTAAATCTGTTGTCGCATAATTATAACCACCATCAGACTTCTTGACAATTAAAGGTACATCCTCACCTTCCTTATTAGTAAATCCTGACAAAAATACGCATTGAGCACCATCACTTTCTTCCAATAAACCTAACCTATTTAATTCTTCTACAATTCCAGGCAACATAGAATTATAAAAAGACTCTCCACGCTCATTTAACTTAATATCAAGTAAGTCATAAATCACTTGAAATTCCCGCCGAGATTGATTACATAAAAGTTCCCAAGCGTGACGACTATCCTCAGCACCAGTCTGTAAATTTACTACTTCTTGTCGGGATTTTTCCTGAAAATCTTGATCTTCATCAAACCGTTTTTTTGACTGTTTATAAAAAGCAACTAAATCTCCTATATCTAAAATATCAGCAGTTTTTAAAGCTTCTGGAAAAGCTTCCCGTAAATAACTAATTAACATTCCAAACTGAGTGCCCCAGTCCCCGACATGATTTAGTCTTAGTACATTATGCCCCTGAAATTCTAGGACCCTTGCTAAAGAATCTCCGATAATTGTTGACCTTAAATGTCCAACGTGCATTTCTTTAGCAATATTAGGACTAGAAAAATCTATTACAACTCGCTGGGGATTTTTAGTCGGGGAAATATTCAGTTTTTCATCTTTAATTATTGTTTCTAGACAATTTTCTATATATTCTGGTTTAAGGCTAAGATTGATAAATCCAGGTCCAGCAATTTCTGGTGGGTAAAAATAGTCATTAATGTTGAGGTTGTTAATAATTTGAGTGGCGATCGCCTTTGGTTTATCCTTTAATTTTTTAGCTAAAGACATTGCTACATTACATTGATAATCTCCAAATTTAGGATTAGTAGTAGAAACAATCATTGGATCTGTGCCTACTAAATCTTGACCAAAGGCAGTAATTAAAGCTTTGTCAAATCTACTTTTAAGTTGTTCAACAATAGGTTCCATCTTTGATATTTAATATATATTTAATATTTTCAAGCTTTTACAAAAAAAGCCTTTTACAATCATCAAGAAACATTAATGCTTGAATACACTCATTATCAATCTTGAGGAACTAAATTTATAATTCTTGATCATTAACGGGATTTTTGTCACATATATTGTATTGTAGATTGCAGCAAAAATATCAGGACATGAAATAAAAGACACAGGGTATAAATTGTTGATATTTTTTGCTTTTTACTGGATCTTAATTTTGTAAGAACTAAAAGTTAATTACCATAATATTTTTTTATATCTATAATATCTCTGAGGATTAAATTAAACTTGAGTTTATAATTTATGGTACCCAGTCATTACTGTTTCCTACAATCCAGAATTTTGTACATGACTAACACCACTGATAATTACTACAGTTGTTTTTAAGCTATCTGAATTACTAGACAGTGGGAAGTTCTAGAAATAACTATTGCTAGCTAATGCTTATAGCCATCTCAAGGTTAGAAACTTTCTCCAAATAACTATAAATGCTATAAGCCAATTCCTATAATACTTTCAGCCTTTAAAGGCAATAGTTTTTTAGGAAAATTTTGTACTCTACAGTGAATTACAAAAAGTTAAAAATAGAAAAATTAAAAATAGTTTTATGTCTGATCTGGGTTCCTGAGACTAGTAATAATTATAGTGGTAGTTTTGTGATTTAGATAACTAAGCTTAGATAACAATATATACATAACTTTAAGGAACGTTAAGATATAATTAAATATCTCAATATATAGAAAAAGTGTAGTGTATCAACAGACTGTGAGATAAATCGCCAATTACTTCTAAATCTACCTATAATTTAGTCAAGCCTGTCTTCTGGGCTGCTGTTGTTCCGAGCCTAATATAAACCCAAACTCAGTTTAAATAATTGACCACTGACCATGAGATAATTTTTGTCTACTCCGAAACTTTGGCAAATTTTTTCAGTCGCCGATGTGATCATCTCTGTTCCCTGAGGTTTCACTCCCTAGTTTAATCTTTGCCAATTTTTAGGTTGACCTACGAAGCTAGCACCCGTTCATCACTGCTCTCTACTATTGACCTGAGAATTGAGACAGTTAGTTTTTCCTTCTTATTGTGGTGTTGAGCAATTCTTCGGTGAACTCATTGTTGTGCTTCTTCACTTGAACTCAGAGAATTAAGTCACTATTGTGAGCTACATTTGATCCAATCTCACAGAATCTAACCTCCCACTACTAGCTTTCCTAGTTGGCAATAACTTTTTGTGTGTTTATCTGTTTTACTTTTAGTGTCTAATTGGATAAATTCATATACTTATTGAGCAGATAAAAAGCTTGGAAACTAAGATTGGTCAGACAAAAAAATATTACTAACTTTTACAACTAAAGACCTTGTTGTACATAATTTTTGCTTTTTGATTAGGGTCTCTGACTATATAGACAACTGTCGCCCTAGCTCTGCCACTAATGTGGCTAATCTCTCACACACGACTTTCTTCTGCGGGGCATGAACTTCATCTGGGTCGAGGAGACAACTATTGTAAAAACTGTGGAAATGTTCGGGTAAGGTTTTGCTATTTTAGGAGAAAACTTGTATATTTGCTTTCCTTTTTCAGTTCTCTGATGTTTGTACACTGTAATTATGACAGCACAATAATTAATGCATCAAGTTTTGAGGAATAATGACTGTCCCCAGATGAAGGTATCCAACGGCTTTTTGTTTCACTATCAAGAAAAAAAAATGCGACTTGAGGAAATTTATCATGTTATCTAGACAGACCTTTGACGATCATTCCCTAAGTGAATCTTTTTACCAAGCACTAATTAATTGCTTTTATGAAACTTTAAACTTTTCGACTCAATCTTTATTAGATAATTGTACTTTTGGCTTTGCCCCAGATTCACTAGGGGTCCAAACTTTTTTCATTATTACTTCTTCTACATTGGAAGCAGATAAATTAGGTCAAGATCTTGAGAGCCTCAAAAATAGAGTAATTTTATTAATGCCAGCAGTAGGCAAACTTGCGATCTGCGTGAATCCACTGCTGGAAAAAAAGGAATCAGAATCATCTAAAGAGTGTGTTGATAAAGACCAAAAATTTCTGCCCCACTATATGATTTGTAAAATTTTTCCTATAGATTTATCAAATAAAAATCAAGACTAATTTTTCGATTGAGGGCGTGTATGCAAACTTTTATAATTAATTAATTGTGAAAGAATAAATCGGAAGATCAGACTTCAGTTGTTACTAAAAGCATATTGCAAATCCTGATGAGAAATATGCTGTAAATTATATCAGGGCACACCTATCTAATTTACTGATTCTTCTTATAAACAAAGCACAATTAATAAAGCGATCGCTATCTAAATCACCAATCAAATTAGTACCTAAGAGGACCAAAACCTCGGTAAATGTTATAACTTTTTCCAAGCTTACACTTTTCTCAACTAGTTAAGATTAAAGGTAAGTGCATAAGTAAAATTATTTACCCACCCTAATTAGGACTTACTTAATACGTTTTATGGGTTCGGGTAGGATGCAGGGAGGTAAGGATAAATGGGTATTATAAAGGATGTAGTTGGAAAGATTTTATTTCAATATTCTCCCTTTAATAACTCATAATTTCTCATGTTAACCACAATCAAACCAACTTCTTATACATTTTTTATACAAACAAAGCCCTTATTAATATTTAAGTAAATGCTTGCATTTTATTCAGCTAATTCTAATTATTTGAGCTCAGAAAATAAAAAAGCCAATAATTTAGCCTGTATAAATGTATCATACTATTTCTTAAAAGTATTTCTATACTTATAAGAGAGTAAAAAATACTAGAAAAATGACTGAGGTTATTTAACAATAAAATCACCTCAATAAATAGTATTTAGAAATAAAAAATCTAAGTATAGTAAAGCTTTTGAGAATTAGTATAATTGATTTCAATTTCTGACCTGATATAAAAAATATCATTACATTTATCTAAATTGATCTCTAGACTAGAGACAATAAGACGCAAATTTTCAAATGAAACTTGTTAAGTAGCCAAGATACCCTCTCCCATTTCTAAGTTTTGAACAGCCACCTTAAACTGTTTTTAAACCTTGTAATAGGAACTTGGTCAACTATTCTTGCTCCAACTCAAGCAGAACTTTTGGAGAGTTACCAGATTTTACAAATTGTCGCCACCTAAAAAATGTAAATTTTTAGAGATAAAAAACTACAGATTGAAGAAATTCCTAGCTAAACCCAAGAAATGTTCACTCACAACTTAAGATGGACTACTATGTCACTAAATAAAATTTAGGACTTAAAACCTAAAACCAAATTTAACATGGTAAAACTAACACCAAATCCCTCATTTAGTTTAACAATTAGCCTCGAAACTCCTAACCGTACTGGAATGTTGGCCAAGGTTACCCAAGCCATCGCATCAGAAGGAGGCAATATAGGTAACGTTGACCTAATAAAACAAAGTCGCCAAATCATAATTAGAGAAATTACAGTCGATGCCTACAGTACAGAGCATATTGAAAAAATTGTTCAAGCTGTCAAAACCCTGCCAGAAATAAAACTCGTCAATGTGTATGACCGAACCTTCGATATACATAAAGGTGGTAAAATCACAGTTCAAGGCAAAATACCTCTCAAATCCCAAGCCGATCTATCAATGGCTTATACTCCAGGAGTAGGAAGAATTTCTAAAGCAATTGCAGAAGACCCTCAACAAATCTATAATTTCACCATCAAAAAAAATACAGTTGCTATTGTGACAGATGGCAGTGCAGTTTTAGGACTAGGAAATCTTGGCCCCGGAGGAGCTTTACCAGTAATGGAAGGTAAGGCTATGTTATTTAAAGAATTTGCTGGAATCGACGCTTTCCCTATTTGTCTGGCTACTCAAGATACTGATGCTATTGTCGAGACAGTTAAAAATATTGCTCCTGTTTTTGGTGGAGTTAACTTAGAAGATATTGCTGCTCCTCGTTGTTTTGAAATAGAAGTCAAGCTAAGAGAGATATTAGATATTCCAGTATTTCACGATGACCAGCATGGCACAGCAATAGTTAGTTTAGCTGCGTTAATCAATGCTTTAAAATTGGTCAAAAAATCTATAGAAGATATTCGGATCGTTATTAATGGTGCTGGTGCTGCTGGAATAGCTATCACTCGTCTATTACAAAAAGCAGGAGCTAATCAAATTTGCTTATGTGACTCTAAAGGTATAGTCTCCAAAAGTCGTACTGGTCTTAACTCAGAAAAACAAGCATTTGCCGTTGAGTCTTCAGGAACCCTCGCAGATGCTTTAATGGGAGCTGATGTATTTTTAGGTGTTAGTGTCCCGGGAGTTCTTACTCCAGAAATGGTCCGTTCTATGGCCAAAGACCCTATAGTCTTTGCAATGGCTAATCCTATTCCGGAAATACAGCCAGAATTAGTTGCAGAAGAAGTAGCAGTGATGGCCACAGGTCGGAGTGATTATCCGAATCAAATTAATAATGTTTTGGCATTTCCAGGCATATTTAGGGGCGCTCTAGATTGTCGGGCTACTACTCTCACCTCTACAATGTATTTAGAAGCTGCTAGAGCGATCGCTTCATTAGTCAAAACTTCAGACCTTGACCAAGAACATATTATTCCTTCAGTATTTGACACTAGGGTAGCTACTGCGGTTGCAGGTGCAGTAGCTTCAGCAGCTCGTACTGAAGGTGTAACTGTTTAAGCAGGATTTTTTATATCATTTCACTGAACTCAGAAGTCAGAAGACACGATTTACCTTTTGATCGACTAAAAACTTTGAAAAGGCAATAGTTTCAGGTAATTAAATTAATAGGCAATAGTAAATTTCTTGCTCAGAAGACTGACGCCAAAATCTTGAACAAGTAAATCAAAACTATAGCAAGTATTTAGATACATATACAGCAGATTCCAAGTATATAAAGTACAGATATTAACAATTAAATGTTTCTATTTTGGGCATCTTGAATGCTCTGGATGGAATCTGCTGTAACTCTGAAACTTAAAGGGGTGACAAGAAAAGCGAAAATCTTTGAGCATCAGCAATTTATCGGAAAATTTGGGTTTATTGAAACTCATAAAATTGAGATTTTAACTTGGGAAGCTTTCAGGTTTCGCAGCAGCTTTTTTCCAGCAGGGCACAATAAGGACTCACAAAAATTTTTTGTAAGTCACGCTCGGGTTTCCGAGAGACTAAACAAACCTGGAAGCTAGCCTAACCGACTCCAGTTAACGCTATGAAGTTACGCGCAAGCTTCTAGGTTTAACCACTAGAGGGTTGTAAAGTATATGAAAAAAAAGTTTATTTGGCTAAGACTGGATAGTTTGAGTTAGCCTGGTCTTGACCACTGCTAAACCAACCTTCTTCAGTAATAGTAATTAAAGATTCCAATAGATATTTTTTTAAGTTTTGTAGTAGAAATATAGCCAAAAACTTTACTTAAAAATAGTAATTTAGTAGGTCTTGATTTAGAAATTAAGACCTTTTGCAAAGTCCCTCTCATGTTGTGATGTCAAAGGTGAAAAAATTAAACTTTTCCGGCGCGAAAATGGAAATGTCTCAACTATGGGACAAAATATGACCGATAACCCTTCAATGGAGCAACAGATATATTAGTATCTCCTTAGACACAAGGAGACAAAAAATGGAGGTAGAAATAAGCGTAACTCATTCCCAGCAAGAGTAGTAGGCACAGCAGCCTATGAAATTTATACTCACCTCAAAGCTACGGCTCAATTGTTCCCCCGCGCCTAACAGCCGGGGAGAATGTCAAGAAATCAACCGAACAATTGAGATGTCTTAATCTTACTCCCTCTCCTGCTGGGGCATTTTTAAAACTTGTTGAAGGTGAGCTTAAAAATGCATTTAATTAGATTGCTAAATTCCTTTGTGAGATTATATTACAAATTAGTTGGAGAGACTCAATTATCAATACTAGGCTTCTTTCTTCTGGAATAATGCACCTAAGCCTAATGCCATAAATATGCCTAGAACAGTTGAAGGCTCAGGTACAGTCTTAGCTGGTTTTAAATCACTAACTGTTAAATCATCAAAGCCATATAGCTCACGTTTTGTTGCCCCAACAAAGGTTGCGCTAGTAAAAGGATTATCCATATTGATGAGCCCAAAATAAGCAAGAGCTCCATTAGATGCTGGGACTGTTGCAGAAGTCGAAATGTCTTGAGTGCCACCTTCGACTAGACCTAGTTCCAGGGTAAGAGGATTTTGCTCAAAATCGCTAAAGAAGAAGCCAAAAGCGACTATAGGCTTATCAAAATTGATTGAGAATTGACTAGTAGTCGCCCAAAACTGATTACCAGAGGTGGGAAAAGACCCGGAATAACTACGGTTTCTCACAAGACCACTACCTGTCGAAGTCAAAGTACCTTTAATTGTACCGGCACTACCTGTAAAGATGAGGTCAAGGGGACCGGTATCTTTTGCTATGAAATTTTCAAAATCTTCGGTACTGATACCAGACAGTTGACTCAGAAAATCATTCTGGGCCTGAACGGCATTGCCATTAGGCACAAAACTACCGCCAGCCCCCAAATCTTCGCCATAGAAAATGCTAATCGCTCTAGCTGGTTGGCCAATACCTAAAGCAATAGTGCCAATGATTAAGCTATTCAGTAATTTCTTCATTTCAAAGTTTTCCATCAATTAAATCTAACTTTATGATGTGGAATATACTTGATACTAATCTATAATACAAAGAGATTACTAAAATATTTCAGAATCTCAAAAAATATAAAAATATAAAATCTTAAATCTCGTAAACAAATATATGAACAAGTAAATCACAAATGGCAACTACAAAATATATTCATTCCCAAACTCGCCGGGTATCAGTATTCAAAAAAATTATGGCATTTTTAGCCCTAGTAAATTTCATCTTGGTATTATTTGATTTAACATATATTAGTCTTAGAGATTTCTATTTTGATTATATTCCTAGTCTCATAAAAATATACGACCCTCTTAAAGGAATTACAACTCATCGCGACACAGAAAAATACCTAGATAGTTTTGAAGAATTGAAAACAAAAATTATTAGAGGTATTGATTCTTTAGTAGTACAGAAAAAATTAGAGGAACTAGGAGAACTTTCTATAGAAATGATAAATCAAAATCCTTTTACTATTGCTAATAAAAGTGGTTATTTAGAAAAAATAAAAAATCGGATGCGAGATCGAGTTTCTAATCCAGAATATTCTGCTAAAGAATCATTTACAACTTTTTGGAGTGAAGAATACTTAACAAAAAATAAATGGAATGAAGAACTTGATTGGTTTCAAAAAGAAATTAAACCATTAATGGCTAAAAATTATTATCGAGGCATTAGTGAAAGTGGAAGATTAACTGATTATTTCAGTATAATTGATTTACCATTCATTATTATATTTACTTTAGAATTTTTAGGTAGAACATTTTTTATTAGTCGCCGTTATCCCAGTGTTAATTGGCTAGAAGCAATGTTATGGCGTTGGTATGATATTTTTTTACTATTGCCATTTCTACAAATATTGCGCATAATTCCTGTGGCAATTCGCCTCAATGAATCTAAAATTATAGACCTAGAAACAATTAGGGCACAAGCTAGCCGAGGTTTTCTTGCTTCCATTGCTCAAGAACTAACAGAAGTAGTAATAATGCAAGTAATTAATCAAGTACAAAAAGATGTAAAAAACGGTAAATTAGCCAAGCGAATATTTTCCTATCAAGATAGAACTTATATCGATCTAAATAACATCAATGAAATCGAAGCGATCGCCACTAAATTAGTACAAATAACTGTCTGTAAAGTAATACCTCAAATTCAACCAGATATAGAAGCTATAATCCGTTATAACGTAGAAAAAATAGTTTCTGAATCACCGACGTTTAAGAGATTTCAGCAAATACCTGGAATAGAAAACCTAGCCAATCAATTATCAGAAAGATTAGTCAAACAATTATCCAATATTGCCACTGAAGGACCTCAAAATGCCTATGAAATAATTAAAGCTGCCATGGCAGATCCAGAGGGAATAAAACTATCTGAACAGTTAGTTCAACACTTCAGCAAAGTGGTAGGTGTAGAATTACAACAGGAACAAACCTTAGAAGAACTTCAATCCTTAGTCTCAGCATTTCTCGAAGAAGTAAAGATTAACTATGTAATGGCAATGAGTCAGGAAGATATTGAGAAAATTTTAGAAGAAACCAGACAATTACAGCTTAAATCTAATAAATTTTAAGATGCTATAACCTCAAAATCATTAATATTATATTTGTTGGTATAGTACTGTAGAAAACCTTCTTAAATATCTACTTCTCATCAAAGATTTTTCTTATCCTCAAGTATTTTACCCTTTTATTTACCTGTACTGAAGTGCAGTTTTTAGCATTGTATGTAACAAGTTCAAATGACAACCAAAACCCTGTATTGATATTTAATAGAAAGTTGCTACTGTTTTTATCTACTAATTATAAAAACCGTCATATAATATCTATAGTGAGGGAAATTAAAACTATCATAACCAGAGAACAAAAGAATCTTGCTTGTTACCAAAAGTGATCATAATATAAGTATTTAATGATCTAGGTTTTCTTGAAAAAGTCTTTTTGGAGAGTACAGATAAATAAGAATTATAGAAGAAATACCGAGTAAGAATTTTCCCCTGATTTTTATACTATTGGTCAAATAATTCCAGTCGCTGTCATAAAGGGATTTATTACTTTTTACCTTGATATACCTTAAAATATAAATCTCGCCTACAAGGTAATAAGAGTTATTCACAAGTCGAGGTTATCCTCATTTGTTGACTCTTAATGGCCATTTATATTTATTTAATGACTTAGTGGCCAACAACTTCCACTAATTAATTAAAAAATGCAATAACAGATATATTTAAAAAAATAACTAAAAAATCTCTTAAGAATTAGAAACTTAACTTAATTATCAAATTTTTTCAATTTTACAAAGCAAAAATGTCAACATAAAACCAAAAAGATATACAATATTAGAGGTTAATTAAAGTGTTAACAATTGTCAATGGGGAGTGGGTAAAGCCCACTTTTTTTATTGCATTTGTCATGAGTCATCCATTAGTACCACAAATCATTAAATTTGCTACTCCTATTGCTAAATCTCTAGGATTAGAATTAGTAGGAGCAGTATTTCATACAAACCAGCATCCACCAATTCTCAGATTGGACATTAGACACCCTCATCAAGACACAGGTTTAGATGACTGTGAACGAATGAGTAATGCCATAGGAGAACAACTAGATGCAGCAAATATAATTCCTGAACCATATCTGTTAGAAATATCTAGTCCTGGTATTTCTAAGTTTTTGGATAATGACCGAGATTTCATTGCCTTTAAAGGCTTTAATGTAGCTGTGAATACAAGCGAACCCTATAAAGGTAAAAATTACTGGATAGGACAACTGGTTAGTCGCGATCAAACAGCTGTTTACATTAACCAAAAAGGTCGACAAGCAAGTATTCCACGTTCTCTCATTAATACCGTTGAACTACAAGAAGGAAGGTAAAAATAAAAAAAAACGGCTATTTCAGTTATCAGTTATCAGTTATCAGTTATCGGTACTGAGCTAGCCCTCCATAAGCCTGAAATAATAAAGTTAATTTTTTTAATCCCCTATCCAAGGCTATCCCTGATCAGGAACTGATGAAAACCTTGTGAGAATAAGGGGACTGGGGAATAAGGGCGAAAGAGATAGTAATTGGGCAAAACTACTTAAATTTCAAAAAAATGTATTTTTCCACATAATACACCTTTGATTCTAAAAATACTTGACACATAATTTATTTTGTCAAGTATTTTCTTAAGAAAAATGTTGATAAAGCATAGTATTCAACGGGAGGCTATTGACCTGATTTGTTTGTCAATACTCAGTATTTAGATTTTTCAGAGTGTGAAAGGGGATGTTTGAATTTGGACTAAGAATCCAAATTTTATAAGGCCAATGATTTTACTCAGTTTTTTTAACAAATAATATTTTGCTATACTCTCTTTGCACTTTGCATACCTTGCAGAAAATCGAAAATGTTTAAGCAGCAAATATTATGGTGATGCTTTTTTATTTGATAATTTGTAGGACTTACAAATTGAGAATCAATAATTAGGATTTGACTGGAAAGGACAATCAAGATCCTAGTAGTCTCCTGAAAATGTATGAGTTTCAACTAAATACAAATTCAAAACCAGTACTTCATATTTATCTTTGTTTTTTCTATTTTCAACATCTAGCTTTTAAAAAAATAAAAAAATATCTAGAGTAACCCAGATTATTAATGCCCTAATATCACCAAGATTTAAATAAATTAGCCTCAATAACAATAATTCATAACAATTTAGAGGATAAAAAAATATGTCAATGGTTAGTTTGCCTGGACTTAAAGAGTTAATCGGAAATATTAGTAAAGAACGTAATTTACCAAAACAAGCAGTTCAGACTGCTTTACGAGAAGCTCTATTAAAAGGATATGAACGCTACAGACGAACTCAACGTGTAGATGGAGTCAACTTCACAGATGATTACTTCGAAAATTTTGAAATAGAACTGGATATTGAAGAAGAAGGTTATCGAGTATTAGCTACAAAAACTATTGTTGAAGAAGTAACAAATCCAGATCATCATATAGCTCTCCAAGAAGTTTTAGAAGTAGCCTCAGAAGCTCAGTTAAATGATACAGTATTCTTGGATGTGACACCCGAAAAAAATGAATTTGGTCGCATGGCTGCTATACAGACTAAACAAGTATTAGCTCAAAAGCTACGAGATCAACAACGAAAAATGATTCAAGAAGAATTTCAAGATTTAGAAGGAGAAGTTCTCCAAGCCAGAGTTTTGAGATTTGAAAAACAGTCAGTTATCTTAGCTGTAAGTAGTGGATTTGGTAGACTAGAAGTAGAAGCTGAACTGCCTAAAAAAGAACAACTACCTAATGATAACTACCGTGCTAATGCTACTTTTAAAGTCTATTTGAAGCGAGTTTGTGAAGGGTCAACTCGTGGGCCTCAATTACTTGTGTCTAGAGCTGATGCCGGCTTAGTGGTTTATTTATTTGAAAATGAAGTCCCAGAAATTGAAGATGAAGTCGTAAGAATTGTGGCAGTTGCTAGAGAGGCAAATCCCCCATCTCGGCATGTTGGTCCCAGAACTAAAATAGCAGTTGATACTTTAGAAAGGGATGTAGATCCAGTGGGAGCTTGCATTGGTGCAAGGGGCTCAAGAATTCAGGTAGTTGTGAATGAGTTGAGAGGTGAAAAAATAGATGTAATTCGCTGGTCTCCAGACCCTTCTATATATATAGCTAATTCTCTTAGTCCAGCTAGAGTAGATGAAGTTCGTTTAATTGATCCAGAGGAAAGGAGGTCTCATATTTTGGTGTCTGAAGACCAACTTAGTTTGGCTATCGGCAAGGAAGGACAAAATGTGCGTTTAGCTGCTCGTTTGACAGGGTGGAAAATTGATATTAAGGACACAAATAGATATGACCATGCTGAAGAAGATAGCAAAGTTGCGGCTGAAGTCTCTCATCGTCAAGCGTTAGCTGAACAAGAAGAAAATAAAATTGAGGAATCAGAATTAGAAGTAATAGAAAATACTTTCGACAAAAATTTTAATGAACCAGATGATTCTTTTTAATTCAAATTACAATTAATCTAATTAATTTTATCTCCTCGCATTTGATGAAATAATTAACATTTATTACTCAGAGAAGATTTTCTTAATTAAGAACAACTTTACTATTTAATAGCAACTTCTCTGGGTCTGAATTTGTAAATTACAGCAGATTCGGTATAATTCACAAAGTAAATATTTGGGGATTATTTCCTATTTCTCCAATTCATCTAGTAGGCTCCCTATTCTCTACTATACTATAATTATGAATATAGTTACTTCATCAAGTAGAAAAAACTATAATTTTAGATTAACTGATTATGAATTGAAAAAATATGAATATCTAAAAGTAGAAAGTTTTTCTAAAAACAACTTACTTTTAATAGTGCAAGTTATAAAGGAATAGGTACAATATTAACTATATTTATTGGGAGACAGTTAAGAGCTTTGAGATGGCTGAAAGTTAAAGCTTACAATCGTTATTCCAATAAATTCCCACAGAAAGGGCGCTCATAATTGACTGAAAAAATTAGTTACAAAGGGAGTTAAAATGAAACCCAATTACCGTAGATGTGTTAGTTGCAAAAAACTGGCTCCTAAAGAGGAATTTTGGCGAGTTGTTCGGAGCAAGAAATCTGATACTATTAAATTAGATCAAGGAGAAGGTCGTTCAGCTTACATTTGTTGTGGACAAATAGAATGTTTGAAAATTGCTCATAAAAAAAATAAGTTGGGTCGTTCACTAAAAGCTTATGTATCACCAGAAATATATCAATCATTATGGCAAAGATTAGAAAGTTTATGATCGAAAACTACAGTCCAAGTAGGTCAGTGTTGAAATTTGTCGTTATCTAACAGAATGTAAATTAACCTCAAATAAACTGTATAGAGGAGCTTGAAGTCAGTACATAGATATTAATATAGCTAGGTTTTTTATGCCTACCTACTTAGTCACTAAAGCTAGATTTAAGCATCATAAATAAGCTGATGGCTGACAGCTAAATTCTTAGGTGCAGAAATATTTGTTTGGAAAGGCGTTGTCTAGAATGAGATTCTACCTCTACTATAGCTTTATGTTAAGATTAGACTAATTTAGACTTTATATTTCCTATTGTCTGCTGCCTATTTCCTTTGACAGTAGGAATCGAATGTTTTAGTTGAAATACTGAACATCTTGAGAAAAGTAGAGGGTCAAAATCCTGTAAAAAAGTACTACTATTTACTAAAAAATATGGCCAAATTGAAATACATACTTAATATTTTCTGTATAAATTATATACTGAAATTCAGCCAACTTCCAAAAAATTGTTTGAGAGGATTTGAATTATGAAATGATCAAAAAGCAGTGTGGCACCGCCAATGACAAGAGTTGTTATAGAATTGAGCACAAAAAGGCCATAAATTCTTTTGAGTACCGTAGGATCTAGTCTAGCGACTTATACGAGAATTTATATAAGGAAAAGCGGAAACAGATAGTTGTGATTTTAAAGTAATTATATAGAAGGGAACCCAAATCTCAAGCTTCCTGGTGTTGTGAATTTCCAGGAGGAAAGTTAGACTTTTTAGTTAAAGATATAGTTTTGTTCGCAACTGTGGGACTAAACAGGACTGTGATATAAATGTAGCCATAGATACATTGGTCGCTCCTTGGGCAGATCATATATTGTTCCGACAAGCTATCCCTTGCAGAGGATATTTCCTTCTCATGTCGAGTTTTATGGGGTAAAAGCGAAACGAAGATAAAAGAAGATGTGGAGAAAAGTGTTATCTCACACTGTACCATTTCCTTGAGGCAGGGCTATTTCTGAAATGGTCAGAAGATGTTTGTAATCTTATACTTTATGTTGAGTAACTTTGGCTTGATACGGGATTTTTACCCTTTTTAGATTTTTCTCTAGTAACAAGACGATAAATAGACTCTGCCTCTGGGAGGGCAACAAAAAGGATGGATGATGTAAGGGACCCTGTGAAATATTAAATAGTTGACAGAGAAGCTTCGGCTTCTTAGAAATTTCTCCGGTAAGGACATCAACTAGGAATTATTCCATCTGAATGTGAAAGTGCTAGAGTAAAAACTGAAAAAAACCTTTTCGGCAACACAACTGAACATAAATCTAGTATGATTGTAGTGTAATCTTAAAATCAATATTATGACAATGTAAAAATAAATTTTTTAAAGAGAGGGTAGAGTGGATGAACAATGGAAAAGTAAGAATTTACGAATTATCAAAGGAATTAAATTTGGAAAACAAAGATATATTGGCAGTTTGTCAAAGGCTCAACATATCAGTGAAGAGTCATAGTAGCACTATTACAGAATCAGAAGCAGAACTAATTCGCACTACAGCAGAAAACTTACCCCACTCTCCTAGTCTATCTGCTGCTCCAGAAAAAAGTAACTCTCAAAATCAAGATTCAGGTATTGGTTATAACGAACAGAAAAAACAGCAGATACTAGAAGTACGTAAACCTAAACCATTATTAGAAAAATCTCAACAAAAAAATCACAGCAAAATAAACAATAATTTAGTGACAACTCCTCCAAATACCTCAGTCTTAAATAATCAAGTTGAACGAGTTGGTATATCAAGACCAAACTCATCTTTAAAGTCAGAGACACTAAAAGATAACTCAGAAGTAGGCGATAATTCTCTAGTGCAACATCCCAATAGACCATTAAATAAAGACAATACTGTTAAGGAAAATTATGTTCCTCAGAAAACAGATAGTAATGAAAAGTCCAAAGTAGAAGTGCCTAAGTTAGTAGCTCCTCCTGCAAGACCAGCACCTCCTAGCTTGAATCGAAATTTACGAAATACTGGTGTTAACAAGCCGAATCAAAAAAATAAAAAACCAAAGCAAGAAGGTAAGAAAAGAAAGGATAAGGAAGAAAAACCTTTTGAAAAACCTGCTATTGTATCTAAAAAAGAAAATAAAGATACTTCCATTGAAAAGCCTACTATTGCATCTAAAAAAGAAAATAAAGATACTTTCCAAAATAGAGAAAGTGTAAAAACATCTGCTTCTGACACTTCTTCTCAACTCAAGCCAAAACATAGAGAGAAGCCGACAGTTAAACTCAAACAAGAACAAAAACCTCAACTTGCACCAAAACCTAAACTAACAACACCTTTGAAAGAAGAATCAACAGACGTTAACTTAGGTTTAGATTTAGAAGGGAAAGAGCCTGAAGATAATGTAGCAGAAACTGTAAGTTATGATTTAGAAAAACCAAGGCGAAAAACTATAGCTCCAAGTAAGCCGACTTTAACGAAAGATAAGAAAGTTTCAAAGTGGGAAGAAGAAGAAGAAGATACTAGCGAAGTTATTCAGAAAAATGCTAAATCTAGTGCAAAGAATAAACGTCTTCGTCTAAAACCATTGCTAGAAGATGAAGATGAAGAATTAGCAGAACTTTTGAATAAACCTGCACCAGTAACAATGAGTTTATCTTTAGCTCGTCCGGCAAAGCCAAAAAGTTTTACTGAAAAAAATAAACCCCAGCCTGGTAGTAATATTTCTAATCTTAAAAAGAAATCTAGTCAATCCCATGAGTCCGTCCAGTCTGAAAGTAATGAACAAACTCAATCTGCAGAACTAAAACCCGTAGAAAAGTTAGTGATAAGTGCCTCTATGACAGTTCAGGAATTAGCATTGGCTTTAGCAATACCAGAAACAGAAATTATCAGAAGACTGTTTATGAAGGGTATAGCAGTTAATATTACTGAAAGCTTAGATATTCCTACCATAGAAATGGTGGTAAAAGAAGAAGGAATTCCAATAGAAGTCCCAGAAGAGCAATCAGCAGCTAAGAAAACAACTGAAATACTTGAGGAGACAGACTTGGCAAGTCTTCAACGTCGTCCTCCAGTCGTAACAATTATGGGACACGTCGATCATGGAAAAACCAGTCTTTTAGACTCAATTCGTGCAACTAAAGTAGCAGCCGGGGAAGCAGGTGGTATTACTCAGCATATAGGAGCTTACCATGTTGACGTGGAACATGAAGGCCAAATGCAGCAAGTTGTATTTTTAGATACTCCTGGTCACGAAGCTTTTACTGCAATGAGGGCTAGGGGTGCAAGAGTTACAGATGTTGCTGTTTTGGTTGTTGCTGCGGATGATGGGGTACAACCACAAACTATAGAAGCTATTAGCCATGCTAAAGCAGCAGAAGTACCACTGATAGTAGCAATTAACAAAATTGATAAGGAAGAAGCTAACCCAGATCGTGTTAAACAAGAATTGATGGAACATGGTCTAGTACCTGAAGAGTGGGGTGGAGATGCAATTATGGTCCCAGTTAGTGCTATCCAGAAACAAAATTTGGATACCTTACTGGAAATGATTTTACTGGTGTCGGAGGTAGAAGATTTACAAGCTAATCCAGAGCGTTTAGCTAAAGGTACAGTGATTGAGGCTAATTTGGATAAAGCTAGAGGCCCAGTAGCTACTTTATTAGTACAAAATGGGACTTTAAAAGTAGGAGATATTATAGTTGCAGGCTCAGTCTATGGAAAAGTGCGGGCCATGATTGATGATCGAGGCTATCGAGTAGACAAGGCTAGTCCATCCTTTGCTGTAGAAGTTTTGGGTCTTAGAGATGTGCCTCAGGCTGGTGATGAGTTTAAAGTGTTTAAGAATGAAAAAGAAGCTTCAGCTATTACGACAGAAAGAGCAGATGCGAAAAGAGAATCTCGGATAATGCGTAGAACTAGTTTGGGTGCTGTTTCAGTTCGTGCACAGGAAGGAGAGCTCAAGGAACTTAACTTGATACTAAAAGGGGATGTTCAAGGTTCAATAGAGGCTATTGTTGCAGCTCTACGACAACTACCTCAAAAAGAAGTTCAACTAAGGTTACTGTTATCTGGAGCTGGAGAAGTGACAGAGACAGATATTGACTTAGCAGCAGCTAGTGAAGCTGTAATTATTGGCTTTAATACGACCATGGCATCAGGAGCACGTCAGGCAGCAGATGCGGCTGGAGTTGATGTGCGTGAATATAATGTTATCTATAAACTCTTGGATGATATCCAAGGGGCAATGGAAGGTTTGTTAGATCCTGAACTTATAGAAGAACCATTAGGTCAAGTAGAAGTCCGTGCTGTATTTACAATTAACCGTGGTGCTGTTGCTGGTTGCTATGTGCTATCTGGTAAAGTTGTCCGTAATTGCAAAGTACGAGTACGTCGCAATGGAGAAATTGTATATCAAGGTATATTGGACTCCCTTAGACGTATGAAGGATGATGTTAAAGAAGTGAATGCAGGTTATGAATGTGGTGTTAGTTTCGACAACTTTAATAATTGGAGTGAAGGTGATATAATTGAGGCCTATCAAATGGTAACTAAGCGTCGGAAACTGTCTACCTAAAATAGTTAGTATTGGACAGAATTCGGAAAGACTAGAGTAGTTTTATTATCTAATAAAGTCAAGGTTTGGTGACAATATAATATGATATAAATGCTTGGTTTGTGGTTAGTGAGCTATCTTTAAATTAAAGAAAAAGTTGAAATATCAGCAATTTCTCAGAGTGTCCTTCCGTAAATCAGGTAAATGTTATGAGTAATATTAATGTTACTTCAATTGAAGTTTGGGATAGTTTGAAGCAAGCGATAGCTTTAACTTCGGGCTTTAAGAGATGGCAATTAGAACATAAAGTTAATAGTAATGATCAGCAAAATATACTGTTAGATAGACAAGTTAGTTTATATTTACGAGAAACTCTGGAAACACTAGCTTATTAAAAAAAAGTAAGCTATGTTAAAGTTTTGTTAATTTATTTTTTAATTTTGGCATAATTATAAAGAGCAAATTCCAAAGTATGTAAGGCATAAATATGTAAGGAATAAATATTAACATTCAAATCCCTTTTGTGCGGGCATCTTACCCGCTTCTAGTGTGCCTGACACTAGAATTAAACTCGTACATCAACAATAGAATTGTAAAACACAAAATGCCTAGTCCCATAAATATGATCTAGGCATTTCATTTCGTGTTTAAAAACTGACTTTTTATATTTAGGGTTTTTATATTAGTTAACCCCAATTAAAGTTTAAGGTCTTTATATTAGCTGACCTCAATTTATTTATACTTACTATTTGACAATAAAATTACAGGAATCTCTAGTTTCATAATATTTTCTTTATTTTTCTATATTTTTATGGCCAAGTATATATCCTTGTTACCAAATATAAACTTTTATTACTTGAAATATAAGAGGAATCATGACTTATAGCGCTATAGGCAAGTCAGAACTCAGAAGTAGTCTCTAACTAACTTTGAGCATTGATAAATTTTTTAACCTATTTGCGTATTACTATACTAGTGTCTAATTGTAAAAGTAAATATATTTATAAAATACTGCTAATAGTTATATTTTAATGGCCATTAAGTAAGTAATTGAGAAGTTCACAGATTTATAACTTGAGAAACCCAAGCCCTAGGCTTTTTTATTCAGAAAAAAAATGTGAAGTCAAAGATGCTTAACTTAAAAATACTATTACTAATTTTGACAATTAGACACTAGAAGAAAAGTCTTAGCCTGTTATAGTATTTATCAAAAACTTGTCTACATTTTATTGAGTAGAAAAGTAGGTAAGTATATTAGTAGAGAAGAAATAAACATAATAATGATTAACATTAACTTAGCTCAAGAGAGTAAAAAAGTTATTTTTTTATATTAATTATTTAATAACTGAAGTTTGACAAAAAGTTAGCTTTAATACAAAAGAATTATTATTACTCCAAACGAAATAACCAAATCATCAAGACCATGACTCCTACTTGTAAAGCAAAGTTAGGAAAAGCAGAACCGATATTGTTGCCAGCAATAATTTGGGCTAAATAGATAAAAGCTCCAATAAAACCCGAAATGGCAAAAGCCACATAGATAAATTTTCGTAATCCTCGATAAGGAGCATCTAGTTCAGCTTTAAGGCGAGCATATTTTTCTGGATTAAGTTTAGTTTGAGGATGAGAGTTGTTTAAGTTTGAAGTTGGCATAGTGTTAAGAAACAGACTTATTAATATTTTCAATAGTTGCAGCTCAGAGAGTAAAATTTTTTTCAGTATTTTAAGGTTTTGGTTTCAGCTAATTGATAACTGAAATAACCCAGAGTTGAAAATGGGATTTCAGTCCCTCAATACTCCCTTATGACTTCTTTATTGTAGAAGGTTTTTTTGCATTCATCCTTCATTTCATTCTAAGTTAACCTCACCTTTGTAGTACTAACAAAATCGTCTGAAACGAGCCAACAACAACACCTAAAACTCCACCCAAATTAACAATAGCTTGCAACTCATTTTTAACAATTACATTAACAGCAACTTCCAATTCTTCAGCAGAAGTACCCTTGATACGATCAATAATCACTTGATCTATATTTAAAATAGGAATTGCCAGAGCGACTATATTTTCTAAATCTCGCTCCAAGTAACGTTCTAAAATTAACGCTAGTTCTCGACTTACTAACTCCAGAGAACTATTCATTATTGATGAAGCCTGTAAACGATTAATGATTAAATCTGCAATATGTTCCCATGCAACAGATAAACTTAAAGCTTGAATCAAATCAGTACCATTTTCTTGTAGATATAAACGTACACTATTCTGCATTGTGTTTCTTAACTCGCGTACTGTAGAAACAGGTAAATTTTGCATTGAAAGACTGTGTAACCATTCAGTAATTCTTTCTTTAACAGCCAATGCAGTAATTAATTCCATTAAGCGTTGATTAGTTAAATCTCTCTCATCTAAACAAAAAGTCCTTAACCTAGTTAAAGTATTACGCAGCCCAAACAAATTAGCTACTACCCAATAAGTACCACTAGCTTTTTCTCGAAAACCTTCATCAATAATGGAAATATTTTGATCTGTGAGAAAATCAATTAAAGTCTTTCTTAATACATCTGGTGGCACAACTACTTTAAGCAGCCAATCTGATAGTTGGGCTGCTTGTATTTCAGTTAGTTGAAACTCTAGCAAAATCTGGTCAAAAATTTGGTTTATTTGAGCTTCTAAAAAATATTCTCTCTTCGCCCAGACTTTAAGAAGTCGTGGCAAAGATTGACCCAATAAATCCCGTAGAATATTTGCCAAAATTTTGGTACTCTTGGTATCTGTATTGAGCTTTAATTGGTCTAAAGACATTTGCAGCAGCCACAGAATAGCTGCTTCCATCCGTTCAGTTTGTAATAAACGACGTGCTAAGTTTTGTAACTCTGATGGAGTTAACAAAGATCCCATGATGGTATCAGCAACCCGTTTTGCTAAACGTTCTTGGTTAGCAGGAATTAATCCTGGAGTAAAGGGTAGCTTTCGCCTAAAAATATAATAAGGACGATAAGGACGAAATAACATTTTTATGGCTATATCATTAGTGAAATAGCCAATAATTCCACCTGCAATTGGTGGTACAAAATAAAGCCAGATATTAGACAATTTTAATTACCTAAGAGCAAAGTTGTAAAGCGCTGTCTATTCTTTGCTACAATTTAGGATAAATTATTTTGTAATTACTAATATTCCCATCATACCCCCAATAATGGGGTAATGTTTAGCATTGACAAATCCTAATTTATATGCCAGAGCTACCTGGTCTTTACCTGTGAGAAATTTGGTTAAACTAGGACTAATATAAGCATATTCCTTAGTTAAACCCAAATTACTAGCCACAGGAACTACAACTGTATCTAGATACCACTTTTGAAACCATCGTATAGTCGAACTACTGGGACAATGCATATCTAGAATTGCTGCCTTAGCATTAGGCTTTAAGACCCGATATAACTCTTGCAAACAAAGGGGAATATTGGATACATTACGCAGGCCATATCCCATTGTAGCACAATCGAAATAATTATGAGGAAAAGGTAGACTTAAAGCGTTAGCTTCAACCCAATGAATAGGACTAATTTTATTCAATAGAGGGGGTTCGCGGTTGCGAGCGATCGCTAACTGCTCCCGAGAAAAATCGACTCCAAAGACGTGACCTGTATTTCCTACATGCTTGGCCAGCATATAAGCTAAATCGCCACTACCACAACATAAATCTAGACAAGTAGAGCCATAGTCAGGCTCACTCCATCTTACAGCCATTTGTTTCCAGACTTTATGTATTCCCAGACTTAATAAATCATTCAGTTGGTCATAGACTGGAGCTATCTTGTTAAATATAGCTTTAACTTCTATGGAATCATCAGTCATAAAATTAAGTCAAAATTTCCTAGTTTCAAGCTATTTAAAGTTATTCAAACTCAATGCTAGTAATTGAGCTGAGATATTAATTGTACTCAGTTCTTCTGGGTCTAGTGTATTGTTTTTTTGCCATTGCAGTGACATTAACGCTAGAAGTTTTTGGCGGTGGAAAATTGGAATGACAAGATGAGTCTCTATTCCTAAAGCCTGATAATGTACAACATCAGAAAGCTTAGTATTTTCTGAAACATTTATCACTGATTGTACATTCCCAGAAGTGATCGCTTCAATTGCCAGGGGATCGTTAGTCAACCAGTTATCCACCTGGCCAACTCTACTACTAAATCCTTGAATTGAGCTTAAACTATTATTCTCAACCAATTGTAAAATACATACATCTGTAGAAAAAGTTTCATTATAGATGGATGAAATTTCTGCCAAAGCTTCTTCAATGCTCTCAGATTTCTGAGAAATATGGACAACAGTGTTCAATAAATGCAATTGAGTTTGATACTTTTCCAGATATTCAGTACGTTGATTTAAAACTTGATAAGTTTGTGCAGCCTTTTGTACAACTTTCTTGAGTTCATTTGGATCCCAAGGCTTAGTAATATATTTATATACCTGTCCATAGTTTATGGCCTCTACTAAGTCTTCAACATCAGTAAATCCGGTCAGAATAATTCTAATTGTATTAGGAAACTGGGGCAAAGTTTTACTTAAAAACTCTGTACCTTTCATTTCTGGCATTCGTTGATCGGATATAATAATTGCCACCTCTCCCTCTAAAGCTAAAATTTCTAAGGCCTTGATCCCGCTTTCAGCTTTGAGAACATTAAAATCTCGTCGAAAAGCCCGGTATAGTAAGTCCAAATTATCTGGTTCATCATCTACTACCAGCATTAATGGTTTCTTTTTTCTGGTTAGGCTCATCAGTTGATTTCTAATACTATCTAACTGTTGAGGAATTACTTCCATTCAAACAAACCCCTTAAATCGTATCTTTAAAGTAACATAATATAAATTCTATTTATAAATTAGGAACAAAGATATACTTTTAAATAATTATCTACCTATTAAGTACTATTTCCAGCCATTTATCTTTATTAATTAAGCCGAAAATTATTATAGGCCACATTAACTACTGGAGTTTAGACTAACTATAACAGTATATTTTGCTAACTTTATACATTATATTTTGTCAACCAATTCTTGAGTGCACTTTGAGCTGAAATTTGTAAATACTTCAGCCAGCAGTGCTGCCCCCAAAATTATACTGTACAATTTAGTATAATCTCTAGCAGCGATCGCTACTGAATATTAGTTTTATCATTAATAAATATTAATAAATCAATTTTTATAAATTTTATAAAAAGGGAAAAACTTGAAAAATTATCAAATATAAAAATAAATTTTCCTGATAAATACTAATATAAATAGACTTAAAAAATGGGGGAATGATATATAAATAAAAATAGGGAAATGATACCTAAAATATACTAGAGTTGGCTAAGGATTTTACTTATGATTTAATAGATATAGTTTTAATTACTATAACAGGTAATTCATTAGCTAATTTTTCTTTTGTAATTTTGTTTGAAAAACAATGATATTCTAACTATTAATCCTGAGAAAATAGTGGTCAAAACTGCTCTAAGTTAATGGATAGATACATCAAATAAATTCCTATAATTGATGGAAAGATGTTACTCCATCTATAGATAAGTAGGTAGGAATGAAAAAAATTAGCTATATTAAGATTTGTATACTGACTTCAAGCTCCTCTAAAGAGTTGATTTGAGTTCAATTTAAATTTTGTTACATAGCAACCAATGTCAACACCGACTTACTTAAGTTATTTGAATTTTTTTTGCGTTCTGGTCAAATATTAGACTTTCCCAAACTTTTTTAGTATAGAATTTTGTCACAACTAATGGACGGACTACTATATAGTAATTCCCACACTGTTTACCTATCTTCCCATCAATATTTGGTAGTAAAAATTAATATATTTCATATTACTATAGCAGAATAAGACTATGGTATAAATCTCGTATTCCGATTGCTTAAAACTGTAAGATAAAGTTAGTGAGATGGAGGATTGGAGCAGATATCATAATTAGAAGGAGTGAATAGTAAAGCTATTGTATTGGCAGATTTTACACCCTAAGTGTGTACCTGACACATTAGCAGTAAGTTCTGTAATTATCAGAAATAACGTACTACTACAAGAAACCAAGAGTTGATGGCCTTAATTGGTTGAAATTTTATAGCGCTTTCTGTTGTTATCAGGTCCAGCTATAGGGCAAGATACTCCCACTACATAATTTTCACCATTTACCCTTTAGATAATTGGCCAGAAATCTGCTGTATGTTTGACAACCGGGTTTTTACTTAAGTCTTGAATGTAAAAATTCAAGTGAGAGCGATGTAGCTGTCGCACTTACTCTGTGAATACTTCGGTGATCATAAGCCTCTAACTTATGGGAATATTCACTTCAATGACTAGAAAATCAAACTATAGTGAAAGTAAGGATATGGGTCAGCTACGGCCACTGCTAACCTCAGAAAATGATTTACCAGTTGTCAAAAAAGGAACTGGTGAAAATTCTATTGATAAGGGCAAGGCGATCTTCTCTTGTTCCTATTTCTTATGGCTGAATTTTGACTCCTAAATTATAAAAGTTAGCTGATTTTTGTATATATATTTCTGAGAACATTTAAAATTGCTTGGTTATGATCTGGAACTAAAATTTTGGTAGTATGGTCATACCAGTTATCAGTTATCAGTACCGACTTTTGAAGCCAGAGACTTGAAATACTGAAGTTGATTTTTCTCATCCCCTTAAATAGGGAAAGCTATTAACCTGATTTTTTTTGTCAAAAGTATATTCATTTGTAAACAAAACATTCTAAATTATGACTGAAACACCACAAAACTCACCTAACCAGGAACAACAATTAACAAATCTAGTAGATCCAGAAAACTTAATTGGTTTGCTGCGTCGCAAAGAAGGTAGTTGGGTAGAATGGGGAAACGCTTGTGCTGCTCTACAAAAAGCTGGATATACTTCTCAGAACATTTTTGAGGAAACAGGGTTTGAACCGATACACCAAAATCAGGTGATAGTCGGGTCTCAAGTATATGCAAGTCTTGTCAATGCTGACATTAAAAAAAATGTTCTCAAACTAAGCAAAGCTGATATTTTATCACGCTTTGAGAGAACAGGTAGTGATATTCTTTACGAGTTGAGGGTTTTAAGTCAGGAACAAAGAATCATTGCAAGTGAGTTTATAGTTGCTCACGATCTTGATGTTGATGATGTCAAAGATGTAGTAAAAGCGATCAAAGATTTTGCTCAGATGAAAACAATACCAGAAGGATTTTCTGATTCTCCTGGAGATATAGTAGGGTATCAATGTTGGAAACAAGCTAGGCAACAAAGCGAGCTACAACATAGGTCTCGTCTGATTGCTAAAGGTCTAAAATTGGTGGATTCTCAAACAGCTAGAAAACAGCTTGAAGAACTATTAACTGATTTTACTGTTGTTTCTCAAAGACCTGCTCCCCGTCTGCCAGTTTATCGACTAGAGTTAGAAGAAGATTTACCTCGCATTTTACCTGTGATCGGAAAATTACCGCTGAAGACAGAAGATTTTAAGGCAGTACCTCTTGTGGAAGAAGTCGAACCATTTAGAATGGTTAAATTTTCTGGTGGAGCAGGTGCTTGGGTAGCGATACCTGGATGGCAAGTTGTCATCCATGCGGTTGATCCAGTGGCGATAATTGAAAATAGCGATCGCTTGCCTACTCCTATACCAGGTGCTACTGAGGAAGTTTTATTGATTATAGATAGAAGTCAACGTCAATGGAATAAAGATGGTTATTTTATTGTAGACCAAGGGGGTAAAATAATCATGCAGTGGTTTGATGAGGAGCCTAATGTACCGTTGCTTGGACGAGCTTTGTTAATCTTAAGACCTAAAAAGATTCTTGATGAAGAGCTTATTAAAGACTTATGGCAAATTGAAGAATAGTTATTTCAGTTATTAGTTATCAGTACCGATAGCTGAAGCTAGAGCCTAAAAATACTGAAACAGAAACGGGGTTTGTATTAGATTTCCTACCATACTGACTAGCATTCTCCTATAAACCCGGTTTCTTCTAATGCTTCTATTGCCAGGGGATTTGATCAATATTATATACTTACGTTTTGGAGGAGTTAAGGCAGGAGGTTTTGTGGATATCAGCAGTAGGATAGAGTTAGCACTGATCACCAGAATTTTTTTTTGATTACTGATGACTCGAACATGATATAATATTAAATACGCCAAGTGTGAGAGGTTCTTCTTTTTTTTTTGAGTGATAGGTTTTGCTAAGTAAGGGTTTGGGTGATAGAACAAGCCTGATTTTGGCATAGCTAAGATTAGTAATTTAACTTTTATTTCTCTGTTAAAGCATATCTGAGAATACAAAACATTTGATTAAACTTGAGGTAATGCTGTCCCTAGCATGATGCTAGCACTACAAAAGTTTGATTGTTAATATTTCTACTTGATAACGCGTGGAATATACTGTAAGTTAATTATTATACTTGTCGCTTTATTACTTAAAACATAACTAAAAAGTTTGTTCTGTAAAGATTGTAGTTATTGATAAGGAAAAAATTTGAAATTATTGCTATGTCTAGGTTGAAGTTATTTTTTATCTCTATTTAACAATAACTCTATTGATAGCTTGCTGCTGACGTTCTATTATTAATAAATAATTGAGCTAAACAAAATATAGAAAAATGACTATTCCTGAAATGAATTTGCCTTGGGTAGATTCTCCTTTTTTTGAACAAATTTTCAATCAGTTAAATTTAGACAATTATACTAGAGAAATTGTCAAACAATTTGCAGAACAAGGATATGTAATTATAGATGACTTAGGTATAGAAAATATTTCAGAAATTGTAGATCGCATAGTTAAAGATTTAACTCCCATATATGGAGAAAAAGGGAAAGTAAAATCAGCTTGGATTTATAATGATAGAATTCAAGATGCTTGGACTTTTAATCAAGATGTTAAAAAAATTGCTACGGCTCCCCATATTATTAATCTATTAAAAATACTTTATCAGCGAGAACCAATCCCTTTTCAAACTCTAAATTTCAGGTTTGGTACTGAACAATCTACTCATAGTGATAGCATACATTTTAGTTCAGTTCCAGCTAGATTTATGTGTGGAGTTTGGGTGGCTTTGGAAGATATAGATGCTAATAATGGTCCGCTGCATTATTATCCTGGGAGTCATAAATTACCAATTTTTGATTTAAATGATTTAGGAATTACAGGTAGTTATCAGAATAAACCTTATGATATTTATCCTGTATATGAAGAGTTTTTACAGTCATTAATTGAATACAATGGTTTAAAAAAAGTAGAACTTTATGTTAAGAAAGGTCAAGCTTTAATTTGGGCAGCAAATTTACTTCATGGAGGTAGTCCAGTTTTAGATAAAAATAGGACTAGATATAGTCAGGTGACACATTATTATTTTTCTGATTGTATGTATTATATTCCTTTGCTATCTGACCCATTTTTATGTAGAGTTCATTTCAAGGAAGTTAAGAATATAATTACAGGAGAAGTAGTTAATCATGTTTATAATCAAGATAAAATAGAAATTAATCCAGAAGAATATGAGATAGAAAGATTAAAATATCAACTCTTACAATTTGAGGAGGAATTAGTAAAACTGCGACCTATAGCAATGGAGTCTCAGGATGAACTGAATGTTTTAAAACCTCAGCTTCAAACTGTTGAGTCAGAATTAGAAAAGTTACGAAGTAGGCTATATGATTCTCAAGCAGAATTGGGGTTATTAAAATCTCAAAATCAGCTATTGGAGACAGAATTAAAAAGATTAAGAATTAAATTGTATCAGAATACTTGATTCAAATTTATCGGATTAATTTTTAACTATTTTAGAGAATAAAAACTCAAAACAATGTCATAACTAAAATCTGGTAGGGGCAACCCCCTACTCTGGTATTATGAAATGAAATATTCCGGATATAATTTAACTTCTAAATATCGAAAAAATAAGCACTACTATGGGAAAAATTCCGAGGTTTTAAATAACCTAAATTTACCATTTTTAGGATAACTTTTTCTTTACTTTCTGCGACTGTTTCTAAGTCAGTGCGACATTCAACGTCAGGATTAAGTGGTGCTTCATATGGTAAGTCAATACCAGTAAATTCTTTAATTTTTTTAGCTCTAGCAAGTTGGTAAAGTCCTTTTTTATCTCTGGCTTCACAAATTTCTAGAGGTGCATTAACATATACTTCAATAAAGTTACCAATGCGTTTTTTAGCCTCACAACGAATTTGATTATAAGGAGAAATAGCAGATACTAAAACAATCACACGATTACGAGTTAAAAGATGGGCTAAAAAGCTAATTCTGCGGATATTTTCATCTCGATCAGCTTTATTAAAACCCAAGCTTTTACCAATGTTTTGACGTACAATAGTACTATCAAGAATTTCTACTGTGTAATTGAGCGATTGCAATTCTTCTGCAATAGCAAAACTGAGAGTTGTTTTGCCCGCACAGCTTAAACCAGTAAACCATACTGTTACACCAGTTTGATTGTTATTTTCCATTCACATTCATCCTCTGAAAAACAAAATTTAAATCCTGATAAAAAAAGATTTAAAGTTATTAATACTTCGGCAGAGACAGGATTTATCCAGGATATTTATTGGTTAATTAACTAGAGTAAAAAAACAATAACTAGGGCAATAAATCAAGTTTATTGTTTGGGTACTTAAGTCCTGGCTCTATTAGACCTTTGGCAAAAGTATCAATTGGGAAAGAGTAGTATAAGGGTTTGAGAACCTTTTCTGGAAAAGTCTATTTATATAGATTGACAAAAAAAGGTTTTATGTGATAAATTTAATACTTAGCTTATAATAATTAAAATCTAATTTTCTCAGATGTAAATACTAAATCAGTGATCAAAGTAGTTGTCAACTCAAAAGATGATCTGAATCTTTGAGTAAAAGTTTGAAAGAAAAATTTGATTTTTATTTTTTCATTTCCTCTTTTCTGTTCTCTAGTTTTATAAAAAGTATAATCAAATCTCTACGTCAAAAATTATTCATACATATACAATGGAAAATATCAAATATCTTCGTACTTGGTTACGCATATCTCGTCAACCTCAGTACCGTTGGCTTTGGTTTGTAGCCGCAGCACTAATTTATTTAGGTATTCTTCTGTTTCCAATGGCAGGAGTCGAAAAAGAAGCAAAAGGAGCTTTAGCGGTGTTTGGAGTCACAGCCTTCCTCTGGGCAACTAATACTCTACCAGTAGCAGTTACAGGCTTGATGGTACTATTTTTAATTCCCCTAAGTGGCAGTATGTCTGCTACGGACACATACGCCTATTTTGGCAATAAAGCAGTATTCTTTGTATTGGGAGCATTTATTCTAGCCAGCCCTATTCAACGTTCAGGACTTAGCACTCGTCTGGCTCTCACAGTAGTTTCCCGTTTTGGTAATAGCCAAAATACTCTAATTGCCTCTATCTTAATTCTTTCAGCTTTGATGTCTTTTGTAATTAGTTCCTATGCTGTCACAGCTATGTTATTCCCAGTGGTCATAGAAGTGGTTCAAGCAGCAGGTGCAAAGTCTGGTGGACGTTTTGGTCTAGCAGCATTTTTGGCTTTGGGGTGGGGTTGCGGTATTGGTGGTATCGCTACTTTACTGGGGGGCGCAAGAGCTCCTCTAGCATTAGGAGTACTTCGCAGCACAACAAAAGGAGAATATGATATCACTTTTGTGGAGTGGTTTCTTTGGTCTGTTCCCTTAGTTGTGCTGATGTTAATAGTGGCTTATCTTGTGCTATTACAAATAGGTAAAGGTATAGTAGTTTCTTTATCTAGTGCCCGAAAGTTTCTTGAAGTTAGATCGCAAAGTCTTGGGACAATTTCATCTAGGGAAATTGGTACATTAGCGTTAGTGACGGGAATAGTTTTATTATGGGTTTTTAAGGGAAAAGCTTGGGGACTGGATACAATAGCTTTCTTTGGGGTTATGTGTAGCTTCGTTTGTGGTTTGGCAACTTGGCAAGAGGTAGAAGAGGATGTTAACTGGGGTATTTTTTTGATGTATGGTAGTGCTATTGCTCTAAGTGCAGTTTTAAGGGATACGGGGGCAGCACAAGCATTGGCAGAAAATTTGTTGGGGTCATGGATAAATTCTGGTTTTGTTTGTTTTGTGGCAATGGTTTTAATTATTACTTTTTTGACGGAGGGAATGAGTAATGCTGCTGCAGTAGCTGTTTTGATGCCAGTGGGACTTGCTTTGGCTGCTAAATATGGAATAGACCCAAGGGCAATGACGTTGGGTATTACTCTACCATCGGGTTTAGCTTTTCTTTTACCAGTCAGTACTCCGGTAATGGCTATTATTATGGGTAGTGGTTATGTGTCGCCTGCTGAAGCTTTTAAGCGCGGCTTATTGCTAAAATTAGTGGGAACTTTGATCTTCTTGGCAATGGCGAAATTTTATTGGCCTTTATTTGGGTGGGGAGTGTAAAATATGAGTATCTGGTTAGTAATTGCAAATCCTTACGCTTATGATAAAGCAATGTGGAAAGCAGTTTCAGCAACACAAGAACATCAAGGTAATTTGAGGGTTGTATTTTTTATTAATAATAACTCAATTCATGATATTATTGGTGAGTTGGGGCAGAGTGGTTGGTTGGGATCTAATCCTTTGCATAAATTACAAAGCTCAATGTTGGAAGGTTATCGCGCTTTAGCTGGTGATGTTTTGAAACGGGTGAAACGTAAGGCAAAAGAAAAGGATGTAGAATTAGAATCTCAGGAAATAATAGAAAGACCGTTAATAGATAAGTTTTTGTTTGAGCTTGTGGAGGAAGGTGCAACAAAAATTGTGGTTGCTGGTCCCCAGTTACTTACTGCTAAAATGGGAGAATTACCTCATATAGCAGAGTATATTGAGGAAGATTAGTTAGACCTAATGTAGTTATTTTTTTTTGTACTCAGGTTTACTAATGGCTGGACTTACACAACTTTTAAGCTCGAATGTAGCCCAAACTTTTGTTTGAAAGGTAAGGACGTTAATTTTGTTGGTTAATCAGTAAAATGGAAAGGCATGGCTATACAAAAAGTTTCTAAGCATCAGCAAATGTCTTTAAAGGTTTATTTCCCCTCCGGTAGCATCATTTGTGTATAAAATTAAGTTACAATTAGATTCAATATAGCTGTATAAACTATATTTTAAACCAATACAGTTTAGTTTAGGAATCAGAATTTATTAACTTCTAGATTTTCTGTACAGGAGCATTTCTGTGCAATGCTTAAGCGCCAAGGTTTGTGGATCATATTTGATTCTTGTTCCTAGGAATTTTTTTTGCGGCTTTATAGTTTAAAAAGCCTATCTGATATTTATATCTTACATTGTGCAGGTCAAAATATAGTATATAAAACTAGTGATTAAAAGCCATGCATAACTATGAAGCTTATAAGTAAAAATAAATATTACAAAATTTTGGAATTAAAGGTGAGAGGTAAACCTAAAAATTACTATCCGAATTTGACTATTATCAGAGAATAACAAATTCAAAATTTCTGACAAAAAAATAGTGTTTTGTTGTCTATTTTTCTTCTTTTATTAGGTTGTTAAAATTGCTTTTTTTGGATATTTACAAAGAGATAAATATTAGATTATTAAAATAGTTAAATATCAAGATTTTGGTTTTCCTGAATACTGAGTTTTTGGCTCAGAAACTCAAAGCATATTAATCTGAGAATTAATAGAAAAAGTTTATACAGAGGTCGGTAGGTTTTCTGGTGATGGCTTAGTATTGCTTCCTGGATAATGGTTTATTAATTTAAAAGTTTTCCCACTATTTGATAGATAAGTTTAAGTGGCGATCGCCTACAGAATAAGAGAAGGGGCATAATAAAAGGGGCAAGGAATAAGGGAAGGTTGTTTGGCAAATAGCAGATAGCTGCCATACAATGGGATAGTGAAATTAGTTAAACTTTTATTTAAATTTACCTTTAATAGAAAAAAATGGAACAGGAAATATATAGTCAGGCTGTAGCAAAATCTTGTGCTGGAGACTATGAAGGAGCAATTCAAGATTTGAGTCGAGTTATAGAAATTAATCCTAGTTTTGCTGAAGCTTATTATCGCAGAGGTTTGGCAGAGTTTGATTTAGGAAATTGGGAAGAAGCTATTGCAGATTATACTGAGGCTTTGGCAATTAATTCTAATTATATTAATGCTTATTTTGGTCGTGGTATTGCTAGGTTAATAGTAGGAAATATTGCTGGGACTATTATGGATGCTCATCAGATAATTGGGATTGATGATAAGTATGCTCCGGCATATAAGTTATTGGGTAATGCTTATGATAAACAAGGTAATCAAGCAGATGCAATTGCTAGTTTGAAACGGGGTGCAGAGTTGTATTTAGAACAGAAGGATGCTGTGAATTGTCGGCAATGTTTGGATAGTATTAAAAAGTTACAAAATTTTGTTCCTGCTTCTGTAAAAAATGATGGTAATTTTCAGTGGAAAAAAGGTGATAGTAAGACTTTTTTAAATGAAATTTTGAGCAGGTTTGAAAAAGGGAATGTCCAGGGGGTAATGGCGGATTTAAACTGGGCATTAAAAGTTGATAAATATGATTATGAAGCTTATTGTTTTCGAGGTATTATTCGTTATAAACAAGGGGATGATTTTGGGGCAATGTCAGATTTTAATGAGGCTTTGCAACTTAATAATCAAAGTGTTTTAGCTTATCAATATCGGGGTATTGTTCGTGGTCAAATAGGTGATTTTAAAGGAGCGATCGCTGATTGTAATGCGGCTTTAAATATTGAACCAAATAATTCAGTTATTTATGTGAATAGAGGGAATGTTTATCGGGATATTGGTGCTTACCAAGAGGCAATTAAAGATTATGATCAAGCATTACAAATTAATTCTAATGAAGCTAAGGCTTTTTATAACCGGGGTATTGTTTATTCTTGTTTAGAAGATATCAAAAAAGCTATAGATAACTATCAGAATGCTGCTCAATTATTTGGGGATGCTGAAGACTGGAATAATTATCAAAAAACTTTGGATAATTTGAAGAAAATTCAGACATCTGTTCCTATTCAAAGTCAGAATATTAATGAGGATACTAAGTATGAGCAATTGGAACAAAAGTTGTTAAGAATGGTTGGCGGGCATTGGGAAATCGCAGAAAGGTTGATTGCAAAAGTTGAGGAAAAATATCCGGGTAGAGCTCGGATTTGGTATTTGGAAAAGGTTATATCTGATTGGCGGCAAAAGAGCTGAACTTGACTGTTTTTGATTTATATATTTGATAACAAGTTTGCTGTAGTTTTATAAAATTTAGTTGTGATTTTATTCGGGCTAAATATTTTTTTTCCTACTCCAAGTTTACCGTCAACTTAGATAAGCATTCAATGGCTGAATGCTTACATACTTTCTTTTGACCGTTTGATATGTATTCTGAAATAGAATTTAAGGCTTTTTTAACATTGTTTACACAGATTATTTTATTGCATTTTTTGGAAAATTTTGTTATTTAAAAAAAAATTAAACTAGATAAATTATATAACTTTTTACATAAATAATATAAATATAAATAGTATATGTCATTAAAAAATACTATAGAATTTACGTTACCTGAAAACAAAAATTATTTTAAGATTAGAAAACAGAAGTTACCTCGGAATTAAAAAAGTTGAAAATGAAAAACCAAATCATTTCTTGCTTCACTGTAGTTAGCAGACTAGTTCTTGGAGCGCTTTGAGGTGTGCTACTGTAGCTCGTACTTGTGAAAGTGGTGTTTTAGGTTCTGCACTTTTTAGCATTGAGAATAGTAATGTTCAGATATAGGAAACATGCTTCTGCTACTGCTTTTAACTACTATCCTGCTAACCCTAATAGTTTACAGAACTCTGTCTGGTCTAGGCACTATTACTGTAGAGGGGTTCACTGGTTTAGGATATCCTAATAGTTTCAATATTAACCCTGTTAAAGATAGCGCTCACGGTACTGGTATCACTAATATTTTTTCGGCTGATACTTTTACTGTCAAACTAGGTACCTTCTTCAGCAAATGCTTTAGTTGACTGGCAGACTATTACCAGGAATAGGAGTGATTTTTTATAGAAAACAAAAGATTTATGTAGATTATCTTAGGTTTGTCTGTTTTGGGCCCCAATGGTACTTCCTTTTTGGGAAAGCTTGGGTAAAGCGGCAAGTACAGCAGCTATATCGCAGTTAGACCCCATAGGAAATTTCAGACCCCAAAATATCTAAAAATTTAATTTATCTCTCAAAAATAATGAAACTAAACACAAAAAGTATAGTAATAATA
>ENA-UENX01000162-UENX01000162.1-marine-metagenome-genome-assembly--contig:-NODE-162-length-35789-cov-149.327777_pt1 | contig 35789 bp, 27 predicted proteins | sample MGYA00237875_ERZ529327 | MGnify/ENA primary metagenome ERZ529327 (study PRJEB26372, sample SAMN05368347) | marine metagenome | biome: cultured habitat; feature: ocean water; material: water; isolation... | reverse complement strand
TGCATTAAAAAGAGCTAGAATGTATTCACCTATTAACAAATATCTTGATGAAATTATTAGTAATTATTGTGCCCAATAGTGTCTCATTCTTATTTACAATCACTATAATTCATGAAACTTCATATTAGATAGAAGATGACAAAATATTTGATTCAGTATTTTAAGCTCATCGTTTCAGCGGTAGGTACTGATATTATAATTTAAAATTGAAATGACTTGTCAAAAATAGTTGTTAGTGATAAATTTTTGGCTGAGGCTTTAATTAAAATCCCGCTATAAAGAGCAAGGTTTGATAAAATAGCCGATAAACTAACTACTGTCCAGCTATACCTGTTTTGAAAACTTTGCCCTAAATGGCAAGATTTGATAGAAAAACAGACTTAAGGCCAGGGTAAAATTTTGTGAGGTAGTCATGCGTCTTCCAAAACAGACAATTTTGACAAGTGGTTGCTTGTCAGTATTAATTACATTAGGAGCAGTTTATCCTGCGATCGCGGCTCCTGAACTTGAGTTAGTTGCTCAACGTGAAAGATCTCGCCCTAGGGGAGGAAACCAAATTGAGGTTGTGGGCTATGTTAAAGGTATCGTTGGTAATGTAGTCACAATTCTTATAGATGAAGAAGAAGAATTAGGCATTCCTGGAATTGCAGGAAATAATGGTGAACCAACTTATGTCACAATTCCTGAAGAAGAACGTGGTCAACTACGAAGTCTATATTTTTCCCCTAAGCACAATATAGAGATAGCAGGTCTAGTACCTGGAATGCGGGTTTATGCAGTTGTTGGTAAAAAAGATGATAACCCAGAAAACCCTTGTGGTTGTATTGATTTTTTTAAAGTTATCCCAGATTATAATTACGAAAGGATAAAAGTTAATGTACCACGATATGACTTTCAAGGTCCACCATCTTTAGAGTTTCCACCGCTTCAACCACCACCTCCTATTACACGACCTATTCCTCCAGCTCCTGTAAGAGGGCTGTGGTAATTGTCAGTAAAAACTCTATAGTAGTTTTATAATGCCACTAATAGAATAGTGGCATTATTTATATTAGAGTTATTGGGAATTAAGCAATAAAAAAAGGCTAAAATCCATATCATGTCAAAGTTAAAGCATATTTTTTAATATAAAAAAAACTGAAAACTATAAAGAGTAAGCTTTTGAGCATTTTCAATTTTCCCACACCCAAAAACTCTATATTGTTTGGTTTTCCTAATGTCAACCCCACCTACAAGTTATTTTACCTAAATTCTTGGGTTTCCTTAACACCTTGTCAAGAAAGTTGTTTATAGAGGAAACCTAGCCTAAAAATGCTAATAAAATTGACTATACGACTTCTTAAAAACTTTACTATACTTAAATTTTCTATTTCCAAATAAGATTTATTGACGTAGTTATATTACTAATTAACTTCTGTGATTTTTATATTTATTTCTATTAATTTTAAAATCTAGTAGTACTTTTGATAAATAGTATTAGTATTATGGCAATTATATAGTAATTCTATCTTAAAAGTGAAAGAGATAAGCGATTAGAAGGCACCTATGCTGAAGGTAGAAAGCAAAAGCAGGAATGGTTAGAACTATTTGTCAATAAAAATAGTAATTTTTACTAATGATTTAGGGTTACTATATACTTAGATTTTATATTTCTAAATACTATTTATTAAGCATTATTTATTATTAACTAACCTTTGTGATTTATGTACTTATTTTTACTATCTTCTAATGGGAGTATTACTTTTAAGAAACGGTATTATAACTAAATTCGGTTTAGACAAAACCAATATTTCTGAAGGTAAAGCAGAAGACAGGAGTTAGAAGTATTAGAAAGGAATGAAAAAATGTTATGTATAATAACTAGACATCGTATGATACATCTCACAATACCTAAATTTGCTCCCAAGAACCTAGTTTTTGATACTATAAAATATGAGAACATAAAATAATTAACTAATTATTAAGCGATCGCTATGTTTAAACGTCCTATATATCTCGACTGTAATGCAACTACTCCCCTTGATGAACGAGTATTAAAAACAATGTTGCCCTACTTCACAGAACATTTTGGCAACCCCGCTAGCATTACCCATCAATATGGTTGGGAAGCAGAAGCAGCAGTGAAAAAAGCTAGAGAAATTTTGGCTACAGGTATTAATGCTAGTCCTGAAGAAATTATCTTTACCAGTGGTGCAACAGAATCAAATAATTTAGCCATCAAAGGAATAGCTGAAGCTTACTTTAATAAAGGCAAACATATTATTACGATCACTACTGAACATAATGCAGTTCTCGACCCCTGTGCCTATTTACAAAATTTGGGATTTGAAGTAACTTATTTACCTGTAAATAGAGATGGAATTATCGATATAACTCGTCTTGAAACAGCTTTGCGTGATGATACAATTCTCGTATCTATTATGGCAGCAAATAATGAAATTGGAGTCTTACAACCCTTAGCAAAAATAGGAGAAATATGCAAAGAAAATTCGATTATTTTCCATACTGATGCTGCACAAGCTATTGGTAAAATTTCTCTTGACGTACAGGCAATGAATATTGATTTAATGTCATTAACTGCCCATAAAATTTACGGACCAAAAGGTATTGGTGCTATCTATGTGCGTCGTCGCCATCCGAGAGTCAAAATAGCGCCTCAAATACATGGAGGTGGACACGAACGAGGAATACGTTCTGGTACTTTGTGTACGCCTCAAATAGTTGGTTTTAGTAAAGCGGTGGCATTGGCGTTAGCAGAAATAAAGTCGGAGGCAAAACGGTTAACTAGTTTACGACAACAGTTATGGGAGAAGTTACAAACATTAGAAAATATTTTTCTCAACGGACATCCGACTCAGCGTTTACCAGGAAATTTAAACATTAGTGTTGAGGGTGTAGATGGCCAAGCTTTATTGTTGGGCTTACAAAGTGTGATGGCGGTTTCTTCTGGTTCTGCTTGCACTTCTGCCAAAATCTCACCTTCCCATGTTTTGCAAGCTTTAGGGCGTTCAGAAAAGTTAGCTTATGCTTCTGTGCGCTTTGGTATTGGGCGGTTTAATACTGCCGAAGAAATAGATCTAGTAGCAGAACAGGCGATCGCCACAATTAAATCTTTACGTCAAGCAACTACGAGTATTAAATAATAGTAGGCTTATATTTGGTATAAAACTAATAATTTACTAATCATAAAAACCTAACCTTTTTCTTTGCTCAGAAAATAGTTAGGAGGTAAATTTAATCATTAGACTTAATCGATGTTCATTATATAATGTATTTGTCTTTTATACTATAAATAACTTGCTCAAATATGTGTAATTCATTTTGCACAACTATTTAATATACTTCTTGGTAGAGTAGGCAACAGGTACCAGACAACAAGGAATAAATTTTTAGAGATTTTTAGGAAAAATTTATAAAAAAGAATTTTTCTAGTGAATTTTGCTTGATTCAGTTAATCTTATGCAATAAGTCCCATTCTTGGAGGTTCTCCAACCCTTACCCTGCAGCTCTAAAATTGAGATTTTTGGAGATGTCTAATAAAAAACACTCAAAATATAAAATCAGAAAAAGAAAGGCGATCGCTATTATAAAAAAAAATTAATCTAATCAGGAGGAGGAAAAAAAAGATTTTCAAAACATCGAAATAAATCATATTAATTTTATATGATTATATCATGTACTGACATTTGCTCATACTGGAAATAAACTTGGGGGTTAGTTAATAGACTGCTCACAATATTTTTGATTATTGGATAGATATATTCCTATAATTATTATCACTCAGCTTATTAGAAAAATTTCAGGAAAAATAAGATGAATATTTATCAATACAATAAATGTTGAAAGAACAAAAATTAATTATAGATAGTATAGAAAAGAGTAGATATAGACTAAATAACAATTATCAACAGAAACAATATAATTTAGGCAAAAATAAGAGTTATATATAAAAAACACAAATAATAACTAATATTGAGCAACAGAAATAGTAGATGTAATAGTTGGATAAAAAGAACCAGAAAGTGATTAATTTACTCATAAAACAACAAAAAAATTAGTATTTTCCATGTAATAGATAAATCAACTCTTACAGAGTCTTTAGAACTTTTAACTCTTAAACCATTTTTTGAAGGTACTATTATCGACCATCATCAAAAGTCATAACTGATAAAACCGCAATCTTTTCAGTGGCATTTTTTGCTGCTTCTGGTCTTTGAAAACTATGAAAACAATTGACTACCAAAGTTAAAGTTAGCTATAATTACCCGATACAATTGTGTTTAATCAATCATTGTTTGAATGCTGCCACTATTCATTTAATCAGTACTGTTAGTGCTACCATAAGTACCACTTTTACCTTTATAATTAGGAATGTTTAGTTGAGTGTCTGAGTAGTCATATTTTTAAAGATTAATTCTGTAATTTTTTATTTTTTACCACTACAAAAAAACAAGCATTAAACATTGGGAATTAGGGAAATATCATCCCCAACTCTTCTACTTTCTATTACCGAACTACTTACAAACTTACCAACTCCTCTACTTTCTATTTCCAAGTCACTTGCGTCCTTTCTGCTAGTACTCTGTGATACACTCTATCAGTTTGTTTTGCTATTTTACCCCAGCAAAATTTATTCTCTAATTCCTGATAAGCATTATTCACCAACTCTTTGACAAAGCTACGGCCTTTCAAAACTTCTAGAATACCCAATGCTAGAGAAGTAGGATTACCAACTTTAGTAACAATACCCGTTTTACCATGTTCTACCACTTCTGGCAAACCACCGGTATCTGAAACCACCACTGGCACCCTTGCTGCAAAACTTTCTAGGGCAACAATACCAAACGGTTCGTATAAGCTAGGAAATACTGCACAATCTGCGATCGCCTGGAATTTATCTAATTTTTCCTCAGACATAAACCCTGTGAAATAGAATCTTTCCGAAATTCCTAAATTCCAGATTTCCTGTTTCCAATAGTCAGTTTTGCCACCACCAATCATAATAAATTTTATCCTATCTCCCATTTCTTCAATTACTCTAGGTGCTGCATGAATTAACACTGACAAACCTTTTTCTGGAGTCATTCTACCTAAGTAGTAAACAATTTTTTCTTCATCTGTTGCAAAATGCCGACGGAAATGTAGATAATCAAACTGATTTAGAGTAGGTTTTTTTTCAGGACAAATTCCATTATAAATTACGTCTATTTTGTCCCAAGGACTATCTAAAGTTCTTGTTACATCTCCTCGCATATAGTTTGAGCAAACAATCACTCTCCAAGCATTATAAATTAACTCTTTTTCCTTTTCATGAATATACTGTTGGCTACGATTATGAATACCATTATGGCGACCATTTTCTGTGGCATGAATAGTAGCTATTAGTGGTAGTTTAAAGATATGTTTAAGAGCGATAGTCGCATCTGCAACTAGCCAATCATGGGCATGAATTATATCAAAATTTTTCTCTTCTTTAATTAGTTTTCCTCCATAACGACCCATAGCTTCATTCATATTTCCTATCCAATGAAAAAAGTTGTGGCTTGGTCCAACTGGCACTCTGTAGACTTCTATTCCCTCTACAATTTCATACATTGGTGCTTCACCAGACTTGACTGTAACTAAATGAACTTCATGTCCTAATTTCACCAATTCTGGGTATAGTTCTGCAACATGACGTGCTATTCCTCCTATAATTCTCGGTGGGAACTCCCAACTTAATACTAGAATTTTCATAACTACTAAATCCCAAATTTTGACTATTTTTACAATGCCTAGTCTTTAGTTATTTGACTCTAAAGATTTTGATCAATATTTAATAATTTTCCTGATAAATATTAGAGACACTTTAACCTAACTATATTTTGATTAGTTAAGTCAATCCTAGTTAATTAGCATACTAAAAAATTTAGGATTGATGCCAAAAGATATATATATAACTAACACTAATCAGAGGCAATTACTATCAATTATATTGCCATTACTTCGAGTTTTTTTTACCATAAAAACATTTGTAAAAACGATTAATTTTTGCTTGATATATCAACATCAAAATTTTTTCCAAGTAACTGAAATTTTATTGCTATACTATATATATTTTTTTTGCTTCAATAATTTTACAGTAATTCATTTTTTTATTTTATCAATAGTTTTTTCTATTTTCCTTTGTTAGCTTTTAAAATAATTACCAAACAATATTATACAAGCAATATTTTTTTTGAATTCTTATTTTTAAGCATTGGAAAAACTAAACTTATATTACTTGCTTAATTATGCCGTAAAATGCTTATATTTTACATATAGTTTGTCACTAAAACTGCACATATAATGTAGAGGATTGATTAAAATAATTAGTCTCTATATATTCTGTTACATTTGTGGAAACACTAGCCTAGAATAATTTTATTTTTTTTATCTATAGGAAAATCTCTAATCTTAATCATTTTTTCCTGAGATTAATTCTGATTTACAACATATTAATTTTCCAGATTTATATTTTTATATTTTTATATTTTTATACCAATTCCCATACATTAATGCTATGCTTAGATAGCATACGAGTTATTAAGTAATTAACATTAAGTACTGATAACCTTCTTCCTCACTTTAACTAAATTAATACTAATTTTAGGTTATTAAGGTTGTATTGTACGGACGTTGTATGCAACACCTCTAACCCTACTCCCTTCGACGTACAGACTTTGCATTCAATTATTCTCCATCCACCGTCAAGGTTAGGAGTTAGTCTTCTATAGAAGATGCGGATAGAAAAGTTTTTTAGAAATAGTATAGTACACCCCCTGTCTTGTCTACTCAACAATTCTTTTTTAAAGGAAAACAGTAGATTTTAATTAAGCTATCTATGAAGGCTATGAGTCTTTTAGTTGCATACTAGCTATCCATTGGTACTTTTTTTACTAGTATTTTATTACTTTTAGCACATCAATAATTATTTATTCTACATAATATATTTGACAGGACTTACCCAAAGTAACTAATTATAGTGTAAAAATCTGCAAAAATCACCAAAAATACATCATATGTAACGGTACTGCGTCAGTCCTTTTTGGTTCTTCTTATCACTCTTTGGGTTATAAATACGATCATCTAAGTTTCCCCAATTTTTCTATTTTTGGATAAAAATATAAGTAATTAACTACTTAAGCTTCCACGAATTACTGTATGTTTATTAGCACTATGCTGACATCGGAAAACTTCCTCTTTTAGAGCAGAAAAACTATCAATTTTTTGGGAATATATTTTATTTCTAACTGTATCGTCAAAAATAAAATCTTCATGTGTAGATTTAGTCTTTTCAATTTATTTTTTGATATTTTGCCATAAAACTTTACTCCCTAAATCAAGATTTTAAAAATAACGATTAATCCGATCATAACTAACTTTTTGAGGATAATTCGCCAGATTTGTAATAGTATAAATTTTCTGACTACTTATTAAATGCTAACAATATTGTATATAATCAAAGTCCATTTTTAAAGTCTTTGTAAAATTTTTTTGATTATACATCATAATACTTGATTAATATAGAAAGACTTGACTCAATTTTTTTTCAGCAATTCAAATCTTTATGTTGATGAGACGATCGCGTAGCGAAACAATTTTTCTCTGGCGACAGAAAGTATAACAGAGCTTGAGGACACTATCCAAATTTTCTAACTAAATACAAAAACATCATAATTATTAAGCACTATATCTAGTGTCTTTCCTTAATTTTTATTAATCATGATATTTAGTTATAAATTTATTATTATACTATTTTTTTCTTTTTGTCAAGGCCATCAAGTGATTTAAATAGAAGATAAATTTTGTGATTGAACTACTTAGAGATTAGGATATCACTTTCGTTTATAACTTGATTGCTTCTGGCTAATATCTTGTTAATTTGCATCAATTTAATATCTCAAGAATAAACAACAATAAGTTTTTCTATACAAATATGAGGAATTATTTAAAAATATTAAGTAAATTATAGATATTTATAGTATTAAAACTGAACATTACTTCCTTAAGGGTTAATTCCTGAATGAATATGAGGAAAATAATTACTGATTAGATAAATAGCTTCAATAAAATCCAACTAAACAAATTAACTCTTTTTCTAGGATTAGAATGTTTATTAGCCAGGTATTGACGGATATATTTAAAACTTCACTGTACAAGTTATTAATTAACTAAAATAAAATCCTTTATTTAAAGTTTTTTTAATCCGAAAAAATATCTGACTTTCACTAATATTTGACCCGAATTTATCAAAAATTAATTTTATATACTGGGAGACGCTACCAAAATTATAGTAATCTTAAAACTAGAAAAAAAATACTACTTTTCTGAGGAAGAATCTGAATAATTTAGCTAAAAATTGAGTAATTACATTCTGTCATAACAAACTTTTGTGACAACTCTTATTTGACAAGTATATGACTTTTCAAACTAAACTATGCCAAGGCTTATGTATTTCTCAATTCCTCTGTTTATGATCAATCCGGGTAGACGATGATATCGCGAAAGAAAAGATGACTTTTTTTTTGTTATCAAAAAAATCTAGCTCCTGAAATCTTTATATCAAATCTGGTTGAATAGTTGTTGTATAGTTGGATAAAAAAAGTGTGAGAGTAAAGGAAATTGAAGTAATTGTAGAATTATCAACATATACTAAAGTTGTTGGGAAATAAGATAAAATGACTGAAGAAAAAATTGACTAGAAAAATGCTAAATATTGAACGAGCCTTAAAACAAGATAGGTTCAAAAGAGCATAAACACCGATTAAATCCTAAAAAATTTGAATCCAAGTTGGAAGCCTTTTGATTAAATGTATGAGCAAACATTACTGGGAAAAACCTCCTCAACGTTCTGTTGGAATCGCGCTTTGGGCTAGTTTATGCACCAATAAAGAAAAATTATCAGCAGAGCAATAATGAGTTTTATTTTTTATTACTTTTATGATGGGAGATATCTATTAAAAATTTTCTAGTTCAGAACAATACCTTCCAATTTTTCTATACATGATTGCTCTTTTTGATTTTTATCTAATTTTTCTATAAGATTGTTTAAAATATCAGCATTAGGAGATGCATTGGAATCAGAGAAAAGCTTTGCTGCGATTCTCCAATTCATCCTTCCTTTTTCCTCATTACCAATATAGCAGTAAGCATATCCCCTTAACTGATAAGACTGATGAACATCATATCAACCTAAAACGTCGTTCCAGCTCAGGATTCTATCATCAAATATTCCTACAAAAACATAATCTATTTTTTCTTCTAAATAAAGGTCAATTAAGGAGTGTGTAATACTTACAGTTTTTGTTTCAATAATCAAACCAGGGCGAGCAATTTTTATAACCATTTTTTCTCCAACTTTTTTATCTAAAAATTTTCTTTTTTCTTCATTACTCATTTTGTCAGTCATATCTATAATTTACACCATCAATTTCTAAAATTTGATCTTTTATTTTTAAGCCTACTTTAATAATTGGGCTATTTTGGGAAAAGGTTTAAAATTTTGCAAATAAAGCTTCTCCCTCCAAGAAGTCAGCTCTAACACAACAGGAATTCGATAATTTGAATCATCTTCAGCAAATTCAACAAGGTCGCGAGCTAAATCTAACAAAGTTATTGTTTTACCTGCTCCTGGTTCCCCTAAAATCAAAAGCGTTTCTATTTTATCTAAAAAAATCAATTATCTTAGTGCTAGGAGATAAGGGGATGACTTTTTATTCGGGAGTTTCAGTTTTGGCAGCATTTTTTACTAAATTTAAACGTTTTTCTAAATTCAGGTTTAGTACCACCTTTTCCTGTAAACGTTTCTCTAATATATTTTCTAACCAGTAAGTTTTGATTCTGTTCAGTAACTTTTGACGCTCCAGATGAGTTGGTATTTCTTCAGAGCGCTTGCCACGTAGTTGATTCCAAGTTAGCGGTTATATTTGATAATGTTGAATAATGATAGGTAAACAAGTGGCTCCCGGTAGTGCATCCTTAAGTTTTTGGTTATTGTTTCCTTCTAATTCATCTAACCTTTTTCTTGCATTTAAAACCGCAGTATATAAACACGTATTTTCATCTTGATAAGACTTAAAAAAATGTTTAATAAAAGCTTGAGCTACCCTATCTGGTACAAGTTCTTAGCAAACAATAACAGAGGGATGAAGAAGAGTTAAATTTTGGATGAATTTTGCCAATCCTAATCCATCGCAGGAATTAAAAATTGCCAGCTTTAACCCATTATTAATAGCTTTTGTTAAAGTTGCTAAAATTTCTTCAATATTCAGATTTATTTCTTGATTATTTTTATCTCTTTTCAGAGTAAGTAAGCCTGTGTTTCCTTCTATTTTGCTGTGATCAGAAAACAAAAAATATCCCAGTTATTATTCCAAATATTGACAAAATATCGACGTTGAAGTTGATTAAGAAAAAAAGGATATGCTCCTCGTAACTTTTCTAATTCTTTACCTTCTTCCTACCTTTACTTGACATTTTTCAGGAAATAAATCCCATGAAATCTAAGGTAAACGATTTAAGTTATATAATTCTTGGTCTTTACCTTAAAACAGAAAATGAATAACATCTCCTGGTTTTAGGGCAAGAATTTTTTTTAATTGTTCCTTTAGAGGATTTAGCCAAGTATCAAGCTCTACTTTAAGTTGTCGAGAAAATATTTTACATTGCTCAACAGAAATAGTTCTTTGACCTGATATAAACTACCCCCTGGGATTTAACAGTATATTTCTATATTGAAACTGCCAATTATGGTAATATTTTAGGAAAGTTTCCGGAGGAAAATAAATTGTAATTTCTGATTTTTTTATAAGAATATTGATGTTTAATAACTTCAAGTTTTACCAATATTTATTTTGAGTAACCATTGGTGCTTACAAGCTTGTAAATAAGATATTTTTCTTGCATTATAACTATTTAAAAAAAATTAATTCTGAAAAATTTACATTTGTGTGAATGGTTTAATACCTATTATTAATATATGATTAGGCATGAAAAAAGCTGCTGATTAATATATGATTAGGCATGAAAAAAACTGCTTAAAAATCAAATATTTTTACATTTATTTCTTGAGCTGTTTGTGAGAAAATATTCATGACTAAAGCTACTTTTTGCTTGTTTATAACTAATTCCAATTCAATAAGTTCTTTTACTCTTGTAATTAAGGGTTGTTCACTAGAAAAAATAGACATTTTAGCATGACAAAAAGCAGGTTTATTTTCTTCCAGTTGTTTGATTTCTTCTAAAGTCTTCCATCCATCCTCAATAATTCCTTCTAAGCATCTGCGCAAATGACCACGGATAATGAAGTCTTGCTTTACTTCTTTTAAAAATTAAAGATTGCTAAATTTGGTATTAATGACATTAACTAAGCTCAAATAAACCCCATTCAAATCAGCATACCTTAAGTTAACCCCACTCAGATTTGCACCTACCAGGTCAACCCCTCTGAGGTCTGACCCTCTCAGATTTTTCTCTATCAGTTTAGTTTTTCTGTTAGCTAGCTCCGAACTAAACTCACTTTTCCTTTCCCTTTCCTTAATTTGTGCTACAAGTTGAAATTTTTCCTCTATCTTTTGATTTTTTTTAAATCAGTTAAAAGTCGAACTGCATCAACAAAAAAAAATCTTCATGGACAGCTTCTAAAACAGCAGGATCGTCAGCAATTTCATCAGATAAAAACAGTTCTTTTATTTGATTTAAACCTTGATTTGAATCTTTTAATATAATTCCTTTTAATATAATTTTGATACTCCCTTCTTCAATAAACTCAATTTCCAAAGACGCATCCCCACTTATTTTTTTGTAAAGCTTTCACAGCAGCATTTAATTGAGCTCTAGTTAAATTTCCCTCTTCAATACTTCCAGTTATCACAAAAGCCAATTGAGTGTCTGATTTGTTGTTACTTTGTTTTGTTTCATAATTGTTATTTTGATTGTGGATAACAACTTTTTCGACTTTTTTAAAAAAATAACTTGCTTGAGCTTTAATATCAGTTTGGTCTAGGGATATATTATCCTTAAAATTTTCCACAACACAGCCTTTACTATTAGAAATTAGCCGACGGTCTTGATAATAATCACCATCAGTTTTAATATCCCCTTCGCTCTTATTTGGTTCAATTATTACTAACTAATCCTTTTTTTTGATTTTTGCCAATCATCAAGAGCTACGATTATAAAACTAGAAGCTAGATGGCTTAGGAATTTTGCCAACGCTGCCGCACCGACTGTTTTTAAAGTATTAATAACTCGCTGTGTTAAACCCTGGTTCTTCTCAATTTCCTCAACGGCTTTTGTTGCAATTGTCATTTTTTCTGTCGTAGTTTCTACTGAGTAAGTATTCTCCAATTGTTCTAGTAGTTTTTGAATCTCAGCAGCAGTTTCGGCTAAATCTTGCTTTTATTCAGGAGAGTATTAGATGAAATATCCTTCATTTTTTTCAACCATATTACCTTTATTACCTGCATTTTTTTCAACCATATTGCCTTTGTTATCTGTTATGATTCGTCGGTCTTTATGGTAGTTACCACTTATGTGAATTGTTGGTTTTTTCGGTCATAATGTTTCTTTCATCAATAATGTCTTTGTAGTGCTGTATTATATCAAATTAGGTAGTATTATTTTTATACAAAGGCAAAGAAATCTGGTTTGTATAAGCATATATCGGTATTTTTGGATATATAATACCTTTTCCTAGTTTTTTTATGATTAGCAAGTATAAATTACAGTAATAAAGCTGATTTTGAGGCACACATTGAGCAGGCAAAATACTTACAAAGATTTTACTATTGGCTCATTGTACATCATGGTCATATTCCGATTAGTTACTTGCTCTGTATTGGGATTTGGACTGAAACTTACTCATATTGGTGTGGGTGGAGATTTCTTGTAGTATATGTCGCTATTTATACTCTATTTTTATCTTTTGTGTAACAAAACTCTTAAAAAGTTAAGGAAAAAAATTTTAATTTAACTCAAATTCTCAAAAGAAAAATTTGGTAAAATTAAATAATATCAACTCAAAAAAAAGAAAGTAATATGGGAAATTTTAATCCACTGCTAATGGTTATAAGAAAAGCAATAAATTTCCAAGTATTTAGGAAAATTATTAGTTTATCTACCCTAGAGTTAATAATATTTTTAGGACTAATAAATATCATTTCTCCTAATGCTATGTCACAAAATTATGAAGATAATAATCAACTTCCACAGGACTCCAAGTCAAGGAAAAAATCTCTATTTATTGCTTATCCTTCACCCAATCATAAAACTACTTCTGACAGAATTTTCTTAATTGGTACAGCTTCTCCAGAAGCTGAAGTTACTGTTAATGGAAAACTAATTAATGAGCGTAGTCGAATGGGTCATTTTGCTCCTACTTTTCCATTACAAATAGGGGAAAATATATTTACTGTACAACATCAAAATGAAGAGATTATTTTAAAAATAACACGCAATTCAAATCAACCACCTTTACCAGTAGGGGTAGCTTTTACTCAAGATTCTTTGACTCCGATAAAAGATATTGCTAGAATGCCCGGGGAGTTGATTTGTTTTCAGGCGATCGCTCCTCCAAACGCTAATATTTCTGTATTATTAGCTACCCAAACTATTCCCCTATTTGCCCAATCTCAAATAGTAAATTTACCAGGAAATTTAGCAGTATTAACAGGAGATAATCAACCTTTTCCCTCTGGGGGAGACTATTATCAAGGTTGTACAAAAGTAGAAACACCAGGAGAGTTAGGTCAACCTGAGTTTCAACTTAGTCTCATGGGGAAAACAGTGACTCAAAAAGCACCGGGAAAAGTGAGTATTCTTTCTCCAACTACGTTTGAAATAGCTGAGGTGACAGTAGAAGAGGGAGTTGCCAGAACCGGACCCAGTACCACCTATTCACGCTTGACACCATTACCAAAAGGTACTAAAGCTTTAATTACAGGGAAAGAGGGAGATTATTTACGCCTTGACTATGGTGGGTGGATCAAAGCAAACGAGACCAGGATATTTACAGATGCAACACCACCGCGTTCGGTGATTCGGAGTGCGATCGCTCGTCAGGTTCAAGGTGCAACGGAAATTAGGTTTCCTCTGCAAGTTCCGGTGCCAGTAACAGTTGAACAGGGCGCTCGCTATTTAAGTTTAACTTTGCATAATACTACTGCTCAAACTGATACTATTCGCCTAGATGATGATCCCTTAATTGAGAGATTAGACTGGCAACCAGTTTTGACTTCAACAGTACAAAATGAACAGGCAGTTAGATATAAGTTTAACTTAAAAACAGACCAACAATGGGGTTATAAATTACAATATGTTGGTACAACTTTACTATTAACTTTGCGACATCCTCCAGCGGTAAAAAGTGTTATTAGTTCTGCTACTCAACCTTTAACTGGAATGAAAATTTTAATTGATGCAGGACATGGTAGTGAGAATGATCTAGGGGCAATAGGTCCGACTGGTTATCCTGAAAAAAATGTGACATTAATTATATCAAAGCTATTACAAAATGAGTTAATTAATCGAGGAGCTTTAGTGTATATGACACGAAAGGCAGAGGAAGATTTATACCCTAAAGACCGTGTAGAAATGATTAATCAACAAGTTCCAGATTTAGCACTTTCTGTTCATTATAATGCTTTACCTGATTATGGAGATGCCCTAAAAACTCAGGGAATTGGTACTTTTTGGTATCATTCTCAAGCTCATAGTTTGGCAATATTTTTACATAATTATTTAGTGGAAAAATTAGACCGACCTTCCTATGGAGTATTTTGGAATAATTTGGCTTTAACTCGTCCCGCGATCGCTCCTTCTGTGTTGTTAGAATTAGGATTTATGATTAACCCTTATGAATTTGAATGGATTATGAATTCTCAAGAACAACAGAAATTAGCAAAAGCATTAGCAGATGGAATTGTGGAGTGGGTCAAAAAAAGTCAGTAAAATACTGAATATCAATCAAGTGCTAAAATAATATTCACTATTAAGCACACTTTAGTAGTTTTGAAATATTGGAGGTACAAAGTTTTACAAATTTAGTAGTGGAGGGAAGAGATATTAATATTAAACTCTACCTCACTATTCTCAAAAGTGTTGTCAGGAGTTTATCAGTTTGCATTTTAGTCCGTCAACGATGACAAAAGATATTCTATTTGTATTCTATTTGTGCTGGATCAGCTTCCTGGATATCCACAAATAACGTCTTTTTATAGGTGGTTCAGGTCAAATGTTTAAGTTGTCACAACTATTAAGCAAACTGAGATTGATCTCCCCTTATTTGTCGAATATTGCTATGTAAAACTGGAAAATTGTCAGGACTTTATCAGCGGAGAAAAACAGAATATCCTGTTTTTGCTTATTATTGGTCAATTCCAAGATGGATATGTGTATAATCCATTGAAAATGATGGTAGTGTGCAAATAATGATATTTGGAACAGTAATGTACAAATAGTAATATTCGTATCAAAAGTTAACTAAGGATTTTACAGTATTCTTATTAATGTACGGGAGGAAATTATAACTATTTAATTTTTGATGATATAGTTATTAATAATATATCTGTTGTTTCCCTACCACCGAGGGAATGGATATGGGTGGTAATTTGATATCATTTCTGATACATAACGATCTTCTCTTACTGTCTGGCTGTGGTTAAAAGCCAAGTAAGCAGTTAGTTTATGCAATGCATCTTTCCAAATATTAGCTATCTGCGATGTGTAACTAAGTCATTTTGAGAGAAGCCATGCATCCAGTTAGACGAACACTTAACTTTATGTTACTTCAAGTACTGTAGCCTAGATAATTTAGCTTCTAAACTTTCGCTCTTGAATAGTTCCTTCAAATACTTCACCAGTGGATAACTCGAAAAATGATTTGACATATAAATCGACACCTACTACATCTACCAAGAAATCAGTAAGTGATAGATTCTCTTTCTACTTTATAGTCTACTTTTCAACTAATAGTTACTAACTTCGGATTAGCATTATCTGGTAGGTAATATTTCATAAGTTTTAACCCATCCAATTCGCCGTAGTTTAATATGACCCTATGACCCAGCCCTCTTACTGGGGTGACTATGGAAACATCAAGAGTGAAGCTATCACCCCTACTTTTTTTTTGAAATTTAGCTACTCCCGACATTTTGGTAAAACAGTACTGAAAAGCTGATGAAAAATTCCTTAAAACACACTGAGGAGTAGATAATAATACTTCATAATACCAACAGTTTTTGGTTTAACCATAGCTACCAAAAGCTTATATAAGTCAATGGTATTGGAAAAGTTTATCTTACACTTGGTGAGATTTGAGAAGTTATGAAAAAAGGATGTTTTTTCTTAACCACAAACCCCAATTTATTTACATGACATACTACAGAGCTCGTGTTTGACCAGCAATGTTTTTGGCTGGTTATTTTAGTCTAATTCAGTTTTGAATCCAAGTAGTATAAAGAAAGATAATTACATATTATCATAGATAATATTAGATTATAACCAACAGTGATTAGCCCTAAAAATTTATTGATAGGGTTTTCTGTTTATTCAACTACATTACTCGTTAATTGTATACTCGCATTTCTCCACAGTTTGTCTAGTCTATTAGCTGGCATCGTTAAGTACAAAACATCACCTGAGTTCAGAGTCGCAGATAACAAATCCCAACCATGAATTTCTTTTCCGTTGCTTTCTATATACAAAGGTACAAAGTCAGCACTATGAGCCACATTTTTAGTAAGTTTACCACAAAAAGGATGTCCCGGTGTAATTAAAGTGGCTAATGCTACCCACAAACTATCTGCAGTAATTCCATTGCCAAGAATTCTACCACCAATAGCTGCTGCAGCAAAAGCAGGAGCTGCTAATTCTGTGGGACTAAGTACAGATTCAAATTCAAAGACTTGTTGTACCATGAGGGCTAAATGCGGATCTTGATTTCTCACTACAACTGATACTTTCGGCATCAGACCTTTGGCACTCAAAGCAATTTTCAAGTTAATAATATCATTACCAGTTACAGCTAATAGAGCTTCGGCTTTTTCAATATTGGCAACCTCTAAAGTCGAAGATAAACTTGCATCTCCCTCAATCACAGTAATTTTCATTGATCTGGCAATATTGAGAAATCGACACTTAGGATCGGGTTCTATTATTACTACTTCATAACCACTAGCAATAAGTTGCTTAGCAATATGTAAACCAATGCCACCAAACCCACAGATAATATAATGATTGCGTACAGGAATGCGGGCAGCATCCCAATATTCTTGCAAGCGAGTACCCAATACAAAGTCATTTAGAAGTGCATAGCAAATACCGACGATCGCTGTACCTACAAGCATCATTATTGAGGTAAATATTTTGATACTACCTGGTGCTTGTTCTGCTATTTTTTCATTTCCCCCTGCTCCTGTAATCATACCAACAGTAAAGTACAGAGAATCAACGAAACTATTATTCAGGTTAATACTAATATAAGTAATAGTACAAACTAAAACTGTTACTAAAAGAGCTAAGTTAAGGATGACTGCAGATTTACTATGTCGCTGAAATTGTCTAAGTCTACCAAATATTCTGAATAAGCTGTGAATTAAATTTTGTCTGCGATTTCGGATACTAGGTTTGCTAGCAATAATTACTCGATCGCCTACTTTTAACTCTCGCTCTTGTACTACTGCAGAGATTAGATCGATTGGATCTCCTACTGGTATGTAGTAAATTAACATCAAATCACGATCATCCCAAAGCGAAGTTAGCTTACGATCTACCCAAGGATGATTATGATCGATTAATTCTTCGTACATAGGCCAGGTCTGGTTGTACATCTGTAGCTGACCAATAGCATGATTTCCTAGTGCTGCAAAAGCAAACACTGGGGCTGCTAAAGCTGACACACTCATGCTTGTGTGGTCAGTCAAAGTATGATCTAAGCGATCGCCCAAACTTGTGTTAAACAAGCGATTAATAATCCGAATTTTAGGATTCAAAATCCTTGCTAACATTAAAACTCCCAAATTAACAGATTCATCTTTCCCTGTTAAAATCAGAGTATGAGCACTTTGAATACCTGCTGCTAATAAAGTAGATGCTGATCGAAAGTTGCCGATGATAATTTCTGAACCCTCTCCACGGAGTGGGCGCTCACTTATGCCAACAACTGTTGCACCCTGCTGTCTTAATAGACGGAATATTTTGTAACCGGTACGACCCAGGCCACAAACTATGATTCTAGGTTTCATAGATCAGGAAATTTATTAAAGTAATGTTAATAAGTCCTCTTTTATCTTCTACTGTAAACTATCATTAATTATTTAAACTAAAAAAAATGTAGCTTACTACACGATTTATCCCGTTGTATAGAGTGCAGGATAAATTGTAGTTTGAGAGGAAGAGGAAGTAAAAGATAGGATTTACTATTTATAGAAAGATTTATCCCTTGGTTTAGTAACAAGCTTAATACCCCGAAATTTTTCAATTTTTTCGACTTAGGTCAGGGAAAACTCCAAGTAGGATGAATGTTAATTTCATAATTTTTTGGCACTTTTCTCAATGTTTAGAACCACTTAAGCTAATTATAAATAAGGATTATATATTTATTTAGCCAGCCCTAATTATGGTCTAGGATCATACACCAGTATCTACCATAAATCTATTTTCAACTAAGGGTAAAAAACTGATTGTTAAATCTGACCCTTTTTTTTTAAGGGCTTAGATCAATAAGAGAGATTTTCGTGAAATTAACAAATTAATCAACTATTTATAAATAATAAAATTTTCTATTAATATCGTAGGTGCAAAAATTATTGATTTTTTACAGTATACTATAGCTCTCTATTAAACACTAAAATAGGAAGAAAGAAAAAAGAATAATCAGAAATATTAATTTAAATCAATTATCATGCTCAAAGTTAAAGATATTAGCGAACAAGAGCTTTTAAAAAAATTGCGCCATTTTTGTCCAGAAAATATTATTGGGGATGATGCCGCCATTTTGCCAACTCAACCCAACAAGTCATTAGTGGTGACAACTGATACACTTGTTGATGGAGTACATTTTAGTGATCGCACAACCTCTCCTGAAGATGTAGGTTGGCGTAGTGCTGCTGCTAACTTATCCGATATCGCAGCAATGGGAGCGTTTCCCATTGGAATTACGATCGCTCTTGGTTTGACTGTGGATACACCCATTGCTTGGTGCGAACAACTCTATCAAGGTATTTCTGAATGCTTGCAGCCATACAATACTCCTATAGTTGGTGGAGATATTGTGCGATCCCCAGTTTCTACGATCTCAATTACTGCTTTTGGACAAATAGATGGCGGATATACCATTCTTCGCTCAAATTGTCAACCAAAAAATGTAATTGTTGCCACTGGAGTTCATGGAGCATCAAGGGCTGGCTTAGAATTATTACTTTATCCAGAACTAGGTGAATCTCTCACAGAACTCGAACGTTCTGACCTAATTTTGGCTCACCAAAGACCTAAACCAAGGCTTGACATTTTAGATACTTTATGGGATTGTCTTTCCTTAAATAGTTTCAGTGCTACAAAAGGTAGCAAAAACTCTATTTTAGTAGGAGGAATGGATAGTAGTGATGGCCTGGCAGATGCAATTATTCAGATTTGTCAAGCATCCCAAATAGGGGCCAGGATAGAACGTAATCAAATTCCTATTCCTCACTCCTTGACTAAATTCGTCTCAGATGAACAAGCATTAAACTGGGCACTATATGGAGGAGAAGATTTCGAGTTAGTTTTGTGCCTTCCACCAAATTGTGGCCAAGAATTAGTAAAAAGGATTGGAGTCGGTGCAGCCATAGTGGGTACAACCACAAACAACACCGACATCTTATTAATAGATAGCCAAGGAATATACCCAAATGAGCAACTTACACTTAGCCAAGGATTTCAACATTTTTGAAAAAGTTATTTATTGTGATCTTCTCCTGCATTATAATCCAAACCTGATCATGGCTATTTTAATACTTGGAGTTTGATATTTCATTGTTAGAACTTATACACGGGAAACCCTGTTTATAAAATAAATCATTGTTTTTAACAATAAAAATCTACCAAAAAACTTGGTTTCCGGATTTGCCCCCGTAACTCCTGATTTTGTTAAAAGTTTAAAAAGTCAAAACTTAAAAACACTAGGCAGCCCAATTCTGTGCTACAACTTCAGCCAAGTCTACAACACGCTGACTGTAACCCCACTCATTATCATACCAAGCAATAACTTTTACCATATCCCCATCCATAACCATTGTCAGGCTAGCATCAACAATTGAAGAGCAATCATGGCCACGATAGTCGATAGAAACTAAAGGTAAATCACTGTATTCAATGATTCCCTTCATTGGCCCTTTAGCAGCCACCTCCATAACTTCATTTACCTGTTCAACAAATGTCTTTTTCTCAACTTGAGCAACCAAATCTACCACAGAAACGTTAGGAGTAGGAACACGCATCGCAATACCATTTAATTTACCTTTCATTTCTGGAATTACTAGAGCTACTGCTTTAGCTGCACCTGTAGAAGTTGGCACAATATTTACCGCCGCAGCCCTGGCTCTTCGTACATCTCTGTGGCTAGCATCCAAAATACGTTGGTCGCCTGTATAACTGTGAGTTGTAGTCATTGTACCTTTGATAATACCAAAGTTGTCATGGATGACCTTGACAATAGGAGCTAGACAATTAGTTGTACAGCTAGCATTACTGATAATATTGTAATCTTCATGCTTATAATCCTGATGATTAACACCTACTACAAAAGTACCAATTTGTCCACCCTTACCAGGAGCAGTAATTAAAACCTTTTTAGCTCCAGCCTGTAAATGCTTTGAAGCTCCTTCCTCAGTCACAAATACACCTGTAGATTCAATAATTAAGTCAATACCCCAGTCTGCCCATGGTAAATTTAAAGGATTACGGTCAGAAACACATTTAATTGTTTTACCATTGACTGTAATAGAATTTTCATCCGTACTAATATCTACATCTTTTAAAGTACCCAACATTGAGTCATACTTTAGCAGATGAGCATTGGTTTTGGGGTCAGAAGTATCATTAACAGCTACAAGATCGAGTTGACTATCTGTACGAGTAAGCAAGCAACGTAAAAAATTCCGTCCAATACGTCCAAAACCATTTATGGCAACTCTAATCACTTTTTACCTCCTAATAGTAGCTTATAAAATTGAAATTTTTAGACAGTCCCACATACTAATAAAAAAATTTTCAGTATAGGGTTTTCAATAAACTTATCCAGCTAAGTGGATATATTCCCAGTTAAAAGATTTAAGTCCCCGTAGATGCCCCACCGGTTACTTATTGATAGTTTCAAAAGTTTCAGATACAGCAGATTTAGGATAAATGAGGTACAAGGAGTTAGCAGTAACACTTTTGTGTTATGGGCATCAATATCGCCAAACATGTACATCATAAAAACAGAAAGTGCTGTATTTATTTCAGCTCTAAACTCTAAGAGGGCTTAACTCCACATTCCTTATTTTTCAAGAAGTTATATGAATTTTGCCCAGGAGAGCTTAAAAAAAAATTAACCTTGAGAATTATCATACAACAAAGTGGTAATCTAATATTCTTTTGTAGTTTTAATTATGATTCCAAGTAATTTATTAAAGCAAATATGCAGTTAACTTCAAGTTCTGTTGTACTAATTGTGGTATAAATCTTGACAAAGTTACTGTTTTATCTTAAATGGAGGTTATATATCCTCAAAGACTTAAACTACAATATTTTTCATATTAAACTTTTGGTTACGGTATACAGACAATAGACAATTTTGCTCCTACTCTATTAGTCAACTGTTTATTATCCAATTAACCAAAATGGAATAATGATTTATCCTCGCGACACTTAGATTTTCCCCAGGGCAAGCTCACCTAAAATTTTATTGACAAATAAATATTTTTATGATCTATTTGCAGTACAAGCTTTCTAAGGAATTATGAAGATCATAGAATTTTCATATTATCGGTTTTCGTGGCTTAACAATTGGAATGTATTTTTCTCACTAAATTAATCTCAAAAACTTTCAGGGCAATAGGTTCAGAAAAGATGCTATTTGTCAATGATTGTTAAGATGAGCTGAACCTGAGATTTTCCCAAAGTCCAAATAATTGTTCGGTAGAGACGGAATAGGTGATACAAGGCATTTAGTATTGACGCCCGCGATTTATATTTTAAGTTACTAATTCCTAAAAATAATGCGACAACTTGTTCAATACTTCAGTTATTAGGTAATAAATAATTAAAAGCAAAGTTTTTAAGGATTATAGAGCCAAACTACAGTAACTACTTATTACCGAATCTTACTTTCTATTCCCTACTGTCAAAAAAAATCGCAAGACTTTTGAGGTTTGGTATTATTAAGTGGAGAATTAGAAGAAGTAGATGTAGGAAAAAGATTGAAAAATACTCCAAAAAATACTATATTCTCATAGCTATAATATGGTTGAGTATAGGATTTATTTTTAGGATTTATTTTGCAGTTTCATAACATGAATTGCTCAATCAAGGTTTCAATAATTTGATAGTTTTGGTTTTATCTGAAGCTTATTTACCATTGCCATTTCTATTTTTCAATTAACCGATTTGGGTTATAAGCATTTATTCGGTGGTTTATGAGGTACATTAACAAAAAAAACAGTTTGGAAAATAGTTTTGAAGTAATTAGTTTTTAATAAAAAGAGTATCCTTAGCTTATATTATATCGACCATATTTGCTGTGATAGGTTTCAACCCAAGCAAAAAAAAATTGATGGTGAGCACCATAATTCTATGGGATTAAGCTCCCATGAATAAGATGATAAATTCATTATACTTACCCCAAATGAATTAAATTAATGCTTCAATTATTTTGAATTTGTGGGCTGCTAAATTATCCATTACTACTACTGCTATTTCCCATAGACTAGGCATCAAAAAAAGTTATATAAAAAAATATTTTTTTTTACCATATATAAACCCCATTAAGTGTTATTGATATTACCAATTTTGTGATACTAACTTATTCAATAAATATAACTTTTTTGCCTCTTGAAAATGGTGAATAATCATAATACTCTACTACTAGATTAAGAATGTGCATAAGTTTCAGAGTTGGCAGACATAAAACGTATTAAGCCCAATCAAACACCCACTTCATTCAAGAAGACTAAGTTTTTAGGCTTTACATTTTTCACTTTTTCCCAATTTTATACCTCAAAATTTTGACTATTTCAATGGCCGATTGGCTTCTGCGTATGGTTTTTTCTGGTAGGATTGCATTTTTTTAGTTTCGGCTCTCACCGATATAAAAAGCGACACATGATACTAGGGCTCAAAAATTGGTTATCTCACTATAACCAATATTCAAAGTATTCATTTAGGGTATAGTCTGAATATTTTTCTACCATCTCTATCAATTGAGTTCTGTGAGAATGTAATATACTTCTTAGTTTGCTACCTTGCTTTTTAAGGTGAACATTACCACCGAATGCTATTTTTGTTTCAATAGTTTTTGAACAAATATTTTATTCACATCAAATTGGGTTACTACGAAGGGGGATGCAAATCTGACATTGTTAGCTTATTTTTAACTATTTTTTTTCACGGAGATAAACTGAATAAGCTTTCATGCTTTGGATATTTTACTACTAAAATTAGTAGACCATATATACATAGAATAAGTTGTATAAGACTTTCAGAACTTTTATTTTATGTAATAAAACCATAAATATTTGTTATTTTGTGAAAAAATCCAGATAATGAATCCTCAAACAGTTTTTGAGATATGTCCGGAAAAACACGGGCCAATAAGTAAATATTTGATATCAAACAGATTAATCACAAGATTATAGAGACTATTCACAAAGGTAATCAATGTTTTGAATAAATTACTGCTAAACTCTATCTAAAAAAAAAAAATACTGCTATGATATCGCGTGTTAAGGGTGTGGTGTGTGTGGATTTTAAGGAGCAATTAATGAGTAAATATGTTGATTTAACTGGTAAACCATTTCATTTTATTGGTATTGGGGGCATCGGAATGTCTGCTCTTGCTTATATTTTAGCTAAACGCAAGTTGCCTACTTATGGCTCCGATATCAAATCAAGCCATATAACAAGACGCTTAGAAGCAATAGGAGCCCACATATTCTGGCACCAAGAAGCAAAAAATTTAGAGTTATTTCAGCAAACTACTGAAGAACAAAATTTATTTCTGTCAAACAATTCAAGCTTAAATTTATCTCAATTTACTCCTTGCATAAGTCTAGGAGAAGTAACAACAAAAAAACATAATGTCAAATTAGAAAATCACAAAGGAATTTCTCAACTACCACAAGTAGTTTGTTCAACAGCAATTAATACAACAAACTCTGAGTATAAGGCAGCAGTTGAACTTGGATGTCCAATTTTTCATCGCTCAGATTTATTGGCAGCCCTAATTCAGGATTATCAAAGTATAGCTGTAGCTGGTACCCATGGCAAAACTACAACTAGCAGCTTAATTGGGTTTATGCTTTTAGAGGCTGGTTTGGACCCCACCATTGTTATTGGTGGAGAAGTAGACGCCTGGGGAGGTAATGCTCGTTTGGGTAGAAGTCCTTATCTGGTGGCAGAAGCAGACGAGTCGGATGGCTCTTTAGTTAAATTATCTGCTCATATTGGTGTAGTGACCAATATTGAGTTAGACCATCCAGACCATTATGATAGTTTGGATCAAGTGGTAGAAATTTTCCAAGTTTTTAAAGAAAACTGCCAAAATCTAGTAGGTTGTATTGACTGCTCTACAGTTAGAGAAAAACTCCAGCCAACTATTAGTTATAGTATTAACTTCGAAAGTGACGCTCACTATAAAGTAGATTGTGTACATTACCAATCTAATGTTACCTTAGCTCGTGTTTGGGAAAAAGGCCAAATTTTGGGACAATTAAAGTTGAGGTTATTGGGTAAACATAATTTAAGTAATGCTTTGGCAGCAGTGGCAGTAGGTAGATTATTAGGTTTAGAATTTTCTACTATTACCTCGGCGATCGCTCTTTTTGAAGGTGCTCATCGTCGTTTTGAATATCGAGGAGAGTGCAATGGTATTGTATTTGTTGATGACTATGCTCATCATCCCAGTGAAATTAATGCAACTCTAGCAGCGGCTAACTTACAAAAAAATCAGGAATTAAGTCCCAAGCCTCATATATCAACAAAAAAATTAACACTCAAAACACAAAATAACTCATTGAAGATCGAAAGAGTTGTTGCTATATTCCAACCTCATCGTTATAGTCGTACTCAGGCTTTTATTTCTGAGTTTGCTCAATCTTTTAATGACGCTGACATGGTAATTGTTACCAATATCTACAGTGCAGGAGAATCATCTGAGGGTCAAATTAACAGCCAACAAGTAGCTGAAGCTATTTCTAGGTATCATCGACAAGTTTACTATCGATCATCTTTAGACTCAGTAAGTAAATTTTTGTACCAAGTTCTTAAACCAGGAGATTTGGCAATATTTCTAAGTGCGGGTAACCTAAATCAGATTATCCCAGAACTTATGGCACGTTATCAACAACCTCACTACCAGGTCAAGTCTTGTGAAATAGCCTAATGAAGAATATGAATTTGAGCCAAAGAAGCACTCAACACTCAGCATTCAGTTCATTTTTTTTGACATTTATAAGTTGGTTTCAACCACTTCTACATCATCCGGTTGGGGTTTGCAGGGATTTAAATCTCTAGCTCTAACGGCTAACTAATAGCTGTTTGCAAAATATTTCGGCACGGAAATGGTAAAAGCTGATAGGTAGTTAACTAACTTCAAAACAAACTCCTTAAATTACGATAATTCAAGCATTAGTTATCACCATGACTCTTTCTTATCACATAGCTAGTTCAGAAAAAATGCCACAAAGACAACCTATTCCCTTGTTAGGAAAAGACTGTGTAATTAAGTCTAATGTTCCTCTGGCACCTCTAACGTCTTTCCGCGTTGGAGGGCCTGCTGAATGGTATGTTACACCAAAAAGATTAGATCAACTACAAGCTAGTTTTCAGTTTGCTAACTATAAAGGATTACCAATAACTTTTCTAGGAGCAGGATCTAATATACTAGTCAGCGATAGTGGTTTATCTGGATTAGTTATTGGCAGCCGTTATCTCCGTCACATCTCCTTTGAACAAGAAACAGGTCTTCTTAGTGTAGGAGCAGGTGAGTTTTTGCCACGTCTTGCTTGGAAGGCAGCTAGAATGGGTTGGCAAGGTTTAGAATGGGCCGTTGGTATCCCTGGCACTGTTGGTGGTGCTGTGGTGATGAATGCTGGGGCACAAGGTAAATGTATGGCTGATGTATTAGTGAATGCCCATGTTATTTTACCTAATGGTGAGATAGATATTTTGTCTCCTCAAGATTTGGAATACAATTACCGCTATTCTAAATTGCAAGGTAAATCTATTTTGGTCGCTCAAGCTACATTTCAGTTACAACCGGGAGAAAAGCCTGCCTTAATAACGGCCATAACTTCTGAAAATTTTCAGAAGCGAAAAAGTACCCAGCCTTATCATTTACCTAGCTGTGGTAGTGTTTTTCGGAATCCTGGACCAAAGACTGCTGGTTGGTTAATTGAACAAGCTGGACTTAAGGGCTATCAAATAGGTATGGCCCAAGTTGCTCACCGCCATGCTAACTTTATTCTGAACTGTGGTGGAGCTACAGCTAACGAAATTTTACAGCTAATTTACCATGTTCAAGAACAGGTGGAAAAGCAATGGTCTTTGTTATTAAAACCAGAGGTAAAATTTGTGGGAGATTTTTAAGAAGTAGCAAGCTTATAATTACAATAAAGCATAGCTTTTGTTTGACAATAGTTGTATAATTTAGGACCACAAATAAACTACATAAAATCTATAAATTATCGCGGAAAAGATAATTTTTATGCTAATTGACTCAGTAAAAAAAAATAAATTACCATTGTTTTTTTATTTTTAAAAGTACCTAAAATTAGCAGCAGTTTCAGATTCCTCACCTTCTGAAACTATTGATTAATATATTTAAGGAAGTTGAAAAGCTGTAAATAGTTTGATTGTTTTAGGAGATATTCAATAAATTAGGACTGTAAATGTCGATTTATTAATTATAATTAAGTGCTAAAATATATATGCAGTGTTATGATTTTTATGATAAATACTATAATAATATGCTAGAGTAGTTTGGCATTGTCATCAACTCCTGATATAGCGCAAAATAAAATTAGATTTTATCTAAAATTATGTCATACGACCCCTACTAAACTAATGGTTGGAGGTTAACAGTGAGATGAATGGTAGTCATTTACAAGAAAACTTATGAAAAGGCCTGAGGGTCCATAGGGTATTAGAAAATACCTGTAGAAATGGGAAACAGGCTCTTTTACAAGTCTTGATACCATGAAGCAGGAAATCTTAAACTTATATTTTAATATTCTTCAATTTTACTGCATAGCGGTTAACTGAGGAATATGTCAATGGTAACTAAACAAATATCAGATAAAACTTATCATAGAAGATTAATTATGTCAGAAAACAAGGACAGCAAAGGTAAAGGTTTTGGCTTTGGCTTAGGTAAAATGAAAGAACTAACTGAAGCCTTTAAAAAAGCTCAAGAGGTTCAAGAAGGAGCCAAAAAACTTCAAGAAGAACTTGAACAATTAGAAGTTGAAGGATCAGCAGGTGAAGGTTTAGTGAAGGTTTTTATGAGTGGGAATCAACAACCAAAACGAGTAGAAATTTCTCCAGATGTATTGAAGGAAGATGCAAATCGAGTTAATCAACTGGTGACAGAAGCAATGCAGGATGCTTATAAGAAATCTACTACTACTATGCGGGAACGGATGGAAGAGTTGACAGGTGGCTTAAATCTACCAGGGTAGTCCTAGTTTAAATAGTAATAATGGCTAGGAAAGGTTTCAAGTTAGGTAGCTACAAAATATAATGAGTTAGTAGACTAACTGGAAAGCTGTATCCTAGTCTTTTTTTTGATTTATAAAAATAATATTCGTAACTTGTGGTTTTAGAGTTTAACTCAGAAGTCAGAACTCAAAAAGCGCGAAGTAAAATTTGCAGTATGGACAACATTTGGAAGTGGTGAGAATGTCCTAAAAATAACACTAATTAATGAGACGTAAAATTAAGAGTTAATTTTTCCCTCAAAATAAGGGGTCTATTGTTACCTTATTTACTATTTTATCTTGCCTGTTGTCTAAAAAATATAAGTTTATATTCAGGCTTTTTCTCAGAAAAAAATCGCTAATAGTAAATACTGTATATCCTAGTTTTTGCCACTATTTAATACTTACTTTTTCACTTTTTTACTATTGTCACAATTCCCTTAAGCCTCTTTTATTTTTAAGAGCACTCATTTTTTACCTCCCAAATCAAAACCCTATATATTGATGCAGTATTACTGTAAATTATCTTAGTTAATATAGATAGTATATTAGACTTAATTAAGTTTAATACCTAACTTATTCGTTCTTCTATTTGATTAATTTATGCCTCATAAACTACTATTTGTTTGTCTTGGTAATATCTGCCGTTCTCCCTCGGCAGAAAATATTATGAATCATATTATAGAAAAAGCTAATTTGAGCGAATTTATAGTTTGTGATTCTGCTGGTACAGGAGGTTATCATATAGGTAGCCCTCCTGATTCTAGAATGACTTATGCTGCTAAAATGAGAGGTATTAAACTCAAAGGTTCAGCACGTAAATTTCAAGAAAAAGATTTTAATAATTTTGATTTAATTCTCACAATGGATAAGGAAAATTATCGGGATGTACTTTCCTTAGATAAGGCTGGTAAATATAGAGATAAAGTGAAGTTAATGTGTGACTTTTGCAAAGATTTTGATGTTCAGGAAGTACCTGATCCTTACTATGGTGGTTCAGATGGATTTGATTATGTGATTGAAATACTTTTAGATGCTTGTGAAGGGCTATTAGATTATTTGATCAATCAAAATAAAATATTAATTAGTAATAAGAATGGCTGAATTCAAAATTATTTACCTGAAAATTTTTAATTAAATTCAACTTAATTAGGGCTTGCTGATTAACCATCAGAGGGTATCTTTAAATAAAGTTTAAGTATTGGTTTAGGTTGGGTTAAGTAATAATTTATAGTTAACACTGAATAATTTCTGTGATTTGCGCTAACACACCGAAAGGTGATATTTCAGTAGACCTTAAGATTGATTTTATAGATACTTTACCGGAAAATTAACTGATATTGGCTTTAGTCTTTTGGGGTCTAAAAAAACTGTCAGCTTTTCATTTGCTTGAAAAACCAAACTTTGCAGGGAGAATAATTTCAGAAAAATTAACGGATAATTCTTACTCTTACCTCCTCTTAATACCTATTTCGATCTATAGATTTTGCATGTAATGTCTTTACCTACTCCCTAAAATACTTTTTAAGTAAACCGTAGTTAAGATTAATTAGTAAAGTAATTTTCCATAGTAAAACGAACTAACTCAGCACGATTTTTAGTATCAGTTTTTCTCAATAAACCACTAACATATTTTTCAATAGTCCTTGGACTTAAATGCAGGCGATCGCCAATTTGAACATTAGAAAGACCATTAAGCAAAAGACTTAAAACTTGCTTTTCTCGACTCGTTAAACTAATCTGAGAATTGACAATAATTGACTGAGATATTGATTCTGAATCATCTGATCTTGATGGATTTTCTGTTACCAAAGATTGACTATTTATAGGTAAATAATTGGATCTAGGTGAGGCTTTGGCTATCAGAGCATATCGATCTAATAAAGAACGAACTACTGCTCCTAACTCTACTAATTCAAAAGGTTTTGGCAGATAAATATCACACCCCAACTGATAACCTTTGACTCTTTCCTGTGTACTTATATGAGCAGTTAGAAAAATCACAGGTAAGAGACGAAAACTTGGACGTGCCCGAACTCGTTTTACCAGTTCATAACCGTCCATTTTTGGCATAGCAATATCAGTAATAATAAGATGAGGCTCAGATTTTTCAACTATATCAAAAGCTTGTTGACCATCTTCAGCTTTGACAACTAAGTAACCAGATACCTCTAGGTAGTCACTGATACATAACCTAGTTCCTAAATCATCATCAACAACAAGAATTGTGAGGGGCATGGTTTTATGGGGGAGTCAAACAAGTGAATGTGTTTGAATAGAAAAATACTTAAATTATTAATAATAATAGAGTTGTCCCGAAATTTACCATTAAGCATTTCCGTACTGGAATGCTTTGCACACAGCTAATTAGCTCAAGAAAAAACTATTAGTTGTCAAGGGCTTCAATTTTATTAATGTCTTAACACTTTTTTATATTGTTGTTAAGATGAAAAAAATTGATCTAACTTTTCAGGTCAGTCTTATTAGGCCTGGTTTTATTATGGGAGAAGGTTGCCCTAGAAGGGCAAAGCTTCAATCCCATTTTTTCTGTTACTATAGAAATGCAATTAAGTTTGCTTTACAAAGAGGTAGGCCTTCAACACTCCTCTTCATGAAAGTTACTCAAACTTACTTAAATATTTAGATAGATTAAATGTCCACTTCAGTATTTTATCCTATCGTTAACAGACTTTCCTCAGAAAAGTTTTGATTATCCAAAGACTTTACTTTTAGACAAGCTATCGGCCATTGAATATTGTTTGAGATTAATACTCACATCATAATGGCTTCTTCTCAAGAGTTTAACCTTATTTACTTTTAATTATAACTTACCCCTAACTTATCTGGTTGGCCGACATTTCCGTGGAAAACAATACCTCGCTTGTTAGCTGCCAAATGACGCAAAATCTTGTAGATAGTTTCTATCTGATCACCAGCTCCTGCCTTTTCAGATAATTCTTCTAAAGATAGAGGAGATTTCTCTTGCTTGAGGATATTTATTACCTTGTGTTGTAATTCTAGCACTGCAGCTGCAGCTTTTTTGCCAGCTTCTACTCCTGGCTGGTGATAAGCATTAATATTAACCAGAGAGCCATAAAAACCAACAGCTCGCTCATAAAGGGCAATTAATGCTCCTAAATTATAAGGATTAACTTTGGGAATAGTGACTGTAATAGAATCTCGATCGTTTTCATAAAGCGCTTGTCTAGTACCTTGGATAAAACCAGATAAGTAGTCTCCAGAAGTTACCCCTGGTTCTACTTCAGGAGAAGTACCTTCACGATCTTCTAAAACTTCAATCAAAGTGACAAAGAAGTTAAGTACACCATCGCGCAACTGTTGTACATAAGCGTGTTGGTCTGTGGAACCTTTATTACCGTAAACTGCAATACCTTGGTTGACTACTTTGCCATCTAGGTCTTTTTCTTTACCTAAAGATTCCATAACTAACTGCTGTAGATAACGACTCAATAGCAATAGACTGTCTTTGTAGGGGATAACTACCATATCTTTTTCCCCGTGGCCCTTACCTGCAGCATACCAACTCAAGGCTAATAAAGCAGAAGGGTTCCCTTTTATTTCATGTGTACGAGTAACTTTATCCATTTCTTTGGCCCCGGCTAGCATTGCCCGGATATCAATTCCTTGCAGTGCTGCGGGTAGCAAACCAACGGAGGATAATTCTGAAGTACGTCCACCTACCCAGTCTGCCATGGGGATAATATCTATCCATCCTTCAGATTTAGCAATTTGGCCTAGTTTGCTACTAGGGGTAGTGGTGGCAACAGCTTGAGTGGCAAAGTTTAAGTTTTGAGATGCAAAGGCTGCTTTAACTTCTATCATACCATTACGAGGTTCTGGAGTCCCTCCAGATTTGGAGATGACTATAACTAGGGTGCTTTTGAGGCGATCGCTCAGTTTGTGGAGTACCCGGTCTATACCTGCTGGATCTGTGTTGTCAATGAAGTGTATTTCCATTGGTGGGTCATCAAGACCTAAAGCTTCGGCGACAAATTGGGGGCCTAAAGCTGAACCACCAATACCAATGGACAGAATATCTGTAAATTTGGGAGCAGATGATGGTTTAATTTCTCCACTATGGACTTTCTTCGCAAAAGTTTCTATTGCTTCTAGGGTTGTGGAAATTTCATTTTTAATTTCCTTAGTAGGAGCAATATCGAGGTCTCTCAACCAGTAGTGACCAACCATTCGATTTTCGTCTGGGTTAGCGATCTTACCTTCTTCTAATTTTTTCATCTCTTGGAAGGCTTTTTCAAATTTAGGTTTCATGATCTCGACAAAAGAGTCGTCAAATTTAATACGACTTATATCAACATAAAAACCTAATCCTTCGTGGTAGTAAAGCCAGTCAATATAGCGTTGCCAAAGTGCTTTTGATTCCATAAAAATTACTTTATTCAATATTTTTGCTCTTCTACTATCTGTAGTTTAGAAGACTAGATTTCTGGCTTTGGTAAAATACGGATAAATTTAACAATTTTACCTGTTACTTCTATGCCTATTAAATAATTTTCTACGGTAAATCTGTAGAAAATATTACTAGTTCCAATTTGTTTGAGTTCTGGCAATTCTTGTAAGTAATTTATTTTACTGAATTGAATGAAAACAAAATCATATACTTGCTGATAGGCACTAGATTCTATGATTTTAAGATCTTCAATAAAAGACCGACAATAACGCACTTCTAGGTTCACAACAATATTTTTTTTATATACCTTTTCTATTCTAGTTTAATAAATAGTGCTAATTTTTCCTTTAACTATTTTTATAAGAATTAAGTTATCAATTATTAGTTCTTAAATCATTGCCTAATAAGCATAAATTGGTATTGATAGTTTAATGACAGCTTCAAAAAAATACTGCTATATTAACTTTTTTTTTCTTTAGGTAAAACTAGTATTTTGTTATACAGAAAAATCAAATAAAAAAAATAGAATAAAAAGGAAGGGTTTTCCCTGTTTCCTAGTTTCTTATTCCTTTTTTTACTGTGACGACTTTTTTTGAATTTGATCTGCACTTCAAAAGTCATTACCAGACTTGCCTAATTTTATAGTGAAGATATACAGTATATAAAGATTTAGCTTATAAAAATATGTTATTAATTTTTTCTATCTGCTTCAATAGGTCGATATCTATAAAATAAATCTATTAGCTAAATCTATTAGGTAAATCTATTAGGTCTATTTAAAGCTTGTCTTATATTTCCAAAATTTACGGCAAATTACAGAGATTATTCAGCTTATCTATGCTATGAATTTACGCTTAACCAATTCTTAACCAGAATTTAATACTGTATTTACAGATATCCTCTAAGGATAATTTAAAATTAATTTTCAAAAAAAACAGACTTTGGCAAGGGATAGTCTATATTCATTATTTATGAAAAAGCTAAAAACTAACTACGAGTAGGTCAATATCTACCTAATCTTCTTTTTCAAAAAATAATATTTGTAAGGCTTCTTCTTTGGTAAATATATCTCCTGGTTTGTGACTTGTTTTAGATTTTTGAATGGCTGTCATAATAAAGCTATCATAATAAAGTATTTGCAAAGATTCCCAAGCTTTTTTTAATTCTAAATCAGACATTTTTTCAATTAAGGAATACATTTTTATCTTGATAAAACTGATAGTGTTTGATTTCACTTTATGTTTCTCCTCAATTTATTATAGGGTTTCTGCAGTTACTCAGGTACAGTTATTTTTATTCTTTTCTATTTCGTTTTCCACAATTACAAATCTGTGGGAACCTCAAATAAAAAAACTATACTTAAACAAATAAACGCCAGCAATTTTATACTTATAGGATTTGCTATATGTTATATTTACTGATAAATTAATTTTGTTTGATGGCAATTTTCTTTAATTACTAAAGTTTCGTTGAAAGCGGGGATCAAAATGATGTTTCTTTTTTTTATTGCATTTTTGACAGAGAGTTTGTAAATTACTAATATCATTACTGCCTCCTCTAGCTATGTTATATTTACTGATAAATTAATTTTGTTTGATGGCAATTTTCTTTAATTACTAAAGTTTCGTTGAAAGCGGGGATCAAAATGATGTTTCTTTTTTTTATTGCATTTTTGACAGAGAGTTTGTAAATTACTAATATCATTACTGCCTCCTCTAGCAAGGGGAATAATATGGTCTATACTAAGTTCTGTTTGGGTTGAACTTTTACCACAACTTTGGCAGTGGTAATTGTCCCGCTCAAACACATATTTTTTAACTGAACTAGGAATTTTTATCCGTGGTGTTTTATTCATAATTAATTTCCCAGAAAATTACTGATTTTAAATAATGTAATTATAGCGTTAATTTAGGTTTAATGGATTTAAAAAAAAAATACTCCAAGAGCCTATAAAATAATTATGTAAACTCAATAATTTATGGCTATGTCTTCGGAAATAAATTCTCTGCCTGCACCAACTACTGGAGCGGATGCAGTTGATGAGGCGATCGCTAAAGGAATAGATTTAGATGGCTCTCCTATTCCATCACCAAAACTCGAACTTTATCACAAGGTTATGGCATTAGAAGGTCAACGACAAAGGAGCGGGGTTAGTAATACAATGCGGTCTCGTATCGTCCGTATTGGGGCGAAGCATATTTCCCAAGATGAGTTAAATAATATGTTAAAAAATGCAGATTTTGCTCAATTGAAGGAAAAAGAAATTGCCTTTTATTATAGTGGGAAATAGAAATAGTTTCTAAGGTTGGAGTTTAGAAATCAAACCTGCTTGGTATCTAAACTCTTAAAACAACTAAACTCCTACAAAAAAAATATTCAAAAATTAAATTTTTGACATACTTAGACTATTAGAAAATATTTGTAATTATTGGCAGTTTCGATAAGAAATAATTGTTTTTATTATATATTAGTTTTACTGATTAAATTTTTCTCATAAATCATCGAGTGGAAATTGTGATTTACTATTTTTAGATGACTTTTTTCCTGTTTTTGAGAAACTTCTTCTTCATCAGGATAAAATTATACGGCAAGTTTGATTTTACCTTTTACCCAAAGGCATAAACTTAATTTGAATAAATTAAAAATCAAAACTATTAAAAGTTAAGTTTTTCTCCCTAACTATCTTTTTATCTAATTTTTTTACTAACTGATTAATTTGAAAGGTTGTACTTTTGATTATTTGGGATTGATTTTTACGAAGCTCTTATTCCACTCAGATAACTTAATCATGTCTGTAATTTTCAAATTTGTTTCCCATATAATTTTTCTCTTTCACTTAATATATATAAATATATATAACCCATCTGGTATCTCTTACGTTGATTTTTATTTCTACAAAATTCGTGCTCCCTGATAAATTATGCTATTTGTGTTGAATAAAAAATCATACATATAGGCGAACAACCCCATCTAACCTTATTATATAAAAAAAATTGTGAGAATGCAACTAGTAATACCTTTTATCTGTAATTTTTAGAGCTTGATAAAATGAAAATATTTATGATTTTCCACTGAAAAAGAGAAGAAGAATGGATGGAAAGGTTTAATGATAAAAAAATCACCATTTCTTTTTAGGAGCTTTTTAAGATGAAAATTTATCAACAATATTTAATTCTTTTTCTGGACTAGTAAAATTAGTTGAACAAAAAATCATACACTTGTACGAGTTAGCCCTTACACTTATAAAGATATCACAAAAATTGTGAAGATGCAATTAAAAATATCTTTGAAGCGCGATTTTTTTAGGAGCTTTCAATAACGAAAATATTTGTAGCTTTCCACTGAGTACGAACTGGGAAAAAATATCCATTACTTCTCAGAATTTTGGAGGGAGCTAGTAAATATGTAGG
>ENA-UENX01000159-UENX01000159.1-marine-metagenome-genome-assembly--contig:-NODE-159-length-36119-cov-3.275813_pt1 | contig 36119 bp, 30 predicted proteins | sample MGYA00237875_ERZ529327 | MGnify/ENA primary metagenome ERZ529327 (study PRJEB26372, sample SAMN05368347) | marine metagenome | biome: cultured habitat; feature: ocean water; material: water; isolation... | reverse complement strand
AACATATCCAGCTGCACCAATTAGTACAAAATTCTTCATTAGATTACAGGTGTTGACGTAGTGCTTTTCATTTGGAGACTTGATAGGGCTTCGCCGTTGATAAGTCGCAAAGCCTTAATCTCCGAAAATCGAATCTGATAATATTTGTCGAAATACATATGTTCAGGACAGTGGTCGATTAACGATCGACTGTCTTTCTTTTACAACTACTGGATGTGTTTGTTACTAATCCAATACAACTGCAGTAGTCATGAATCGCCAATGGCGAAGACTTCTTTTTTTTTTGCTTAGTTGACCTAATGGTCTTGGTAAGTAGATGCCAAATTCCTCTTCAAGTGCTATTGAGCACTTCGCTCTCTAAATTTTGTCTTGGCACCAAAAGTTGACGTTTTTTTGGCGCTGGATACTCTTCTTAACATGCTCGGATCTACCTGCATTTGTAGCGTGTATCCAATTTGATTGAGTTCAATCAGAAAATTATGTTTTGACGAATTTTCTAGTAGAATTCCCTTAATCCCAGTCAAGTTCCCTCCGATGATCTCCACTGTATCTCCTGATTGGAATCCATTTCGATCAGCTTCTAGTGCGATCTTCTCCCCTACCACACGCTTTAATATTTCGATCTCAGCATCGGGGATAGCAATCAGCGTCCTAGCTGGCTGTACAAAATGAAGCACATCAGCTGTCTCCAAAACCTGTAAATATTGTTGCTTGGTAATCTTAACGAAGAGATAGCAATTGATCAAGGGTAGATCAACTACTTTGACTTTGCGAGTATAATGTCTTACGAATTGCTGAAGAGGAAGGTAGGTTTCAATCCCTTTATCAGTCAGTCTTTTACGAATGACTTTCTCTCTCTTGTAACGAGTATACACGGCAAACCAACGAGCCTCATGCTCGTGTAGGTGTATACCTGTTCTGTTACCCGTTTGTGTGTTCATCGTAAGTGTCTGTATTTATGCTAACTAATACTAATCAGAGTCTCCAATACAATAATCCATTGGCTTCAGGCCTTGGATAAATGCCTTTGATATCTAGTAATATTGGGTTTTCCCGCATGATGGACTTAAAATAATCCATCGTCAATTTGGTGTATTGGGCATGGTTGACTGCGACAATTACAGCATCGTAGTCGCTAGAGGGAGCATCATTAAGGGTTAGGTTATACTTATTACTGATTTCATTGGGCGATGCCAGAGGGTCAGTAATGTGTACATTGATTGAGTACTGTTGTAATTCTTTTACGACATCGATCACCTTAGAGTTGCGGATATCTGCCACATTTTCCTTGAAAGTAATCCCCATCACCAATACTTTGGAAGCGTTAGGGTTTTTGTTCCGCTGGGTAAGCATTTGCACCAGTCTTTTGGCTATGAAGCTTGGCATGGTATCATTGATCCTGCGACCGCTGACAATCACCTGAGGATTATAGCCAATTTCTTTAGACTTGTGCAGTAGGTAATAAGGATCCACACCGATACAGTGTCCACCAACTAAGCCCGGAGAGAACTTCAGAAAGTTCCATTTTGTCCCCGCAGCTTCTAGGACCTCCTTCGTGTCTAAATCCATCTTATCAAAGATGATAGATAGTTCATTCATGAAGGAGATATTTAGGTCACGCTGGGTATTTTCAATCACTTTCGCCGCTTCTGCCACTTTAATGGAACTCGCTTTGAAGACGCCAGCCTCAATGGCCTGACCATAGACGTTCGCGATTTCCTCCAATGCTGGCTTATCACTGCCGGATACGACTTTTAGTATCTTTTCTACGGTATGCTCTTTATCACCAGGATTGATCCTTTCCGGAGAATATCCTACCTTAAAATCTTCCCCAAATTTCAGGCCAGATTCTTCTTCAAGTATCGGAATGCAATCTTCTTCGGTACAACCCGGATAAACGGTCGATTCAAATATTACGTAATCACCTTGTTTTAGGATTTTCCCGACTGTTCTAGAGGCACTCAATAGAGGGCTTAGATTGGGAGTTTTGTGATCGTCAATCGGAGTTGGAACGGCTACGATGTGAAAGTGAGCCCGTCGAAGATCTTCTGGGTCGTGCGTGAATTCGATATCTCTGCCTTCAAAATCAGCAGCTTCTAATTCACAGGATGGATCAATTTGTTTTTTCATCAATTCAATCCTATCTGAATTGATATCAAACCCAATTACATGGAAATGCTTGGCTAGAGCCAAAGCCAGTGGTAGGCCTACATAGCCCAGACCGATAACAGAGAGATTTTTCTCCTTTTGAATGAGACCTTTGTACATGTTTTGTCGGATTAACCAGCAGTAAATAAAACTTCAGCTTATTTTCAAGTTGACCTTATGAAAGGGATAGAACCCGTAAAATTGGGTTGGGAATAGAACTTGAAATGTAAGTTAATCCTGATTATAAGGGGAAGGAGTTAGAAGGGGACGTTTGTTTTACATCAGATCGAATCAGTTGCAAAAGTATATAAAAAAAACCAATTTACAACTACTCGTCAAAGATAATCTGGTATACTGCGAAAGTATAACATTGTTTCAAAGATAGAAAAAAAGAATATAAAAAATTCAATCTTTTAGGCATGGGCATCGGTATCTAGCGATGCCCACGTCTTTTGTATCGTGAATAGGTATCTTCCTTTATTTCACTGGTTGACATTAAAAATGCGTTCCTCCCTTTTGTATTGGGGCTTTTGCATAAATGCGAATATTATCGATTTTGCCACTATCATCGAACGAACCAAAACCAATACCCCCGGCTCCAAACCGCTTGTCATTGGCTTCCATTACAGGCGTCTTCATGTCGTCAAAGAATAGGCGGATACTCCCAGACTCAATATCTCGCTCTAATCTGATCTTATGCCAATTGTTGGGAAGCCAGTTCTGACCATCATTTGTTTTCGTAGAAATCTTAAGCCGAGGAGTACCATCTACCACGAATACATTATTGGCATGATCATCCATAGCTTTACTTATATGCGTATAATAGAAGTGGCTTTTGTCTTGAAAACCGAAAAAGACACACATGTCCTGGTGATTATAAACCCTCCCTGTCTGTTGCAAGTCTGCTTCCATGACGAAACTTCCAAATTTCTGTCCAGCAATTAGCGCAACAGAATGAGGTGAGCGGACCGGTGGTTGATATTCTGATTTTCCAGTACACTCCAAAGCCCCACCTTTAGTTTCTGTACTGTATTTCCAAAAGTTCGTATCTGAAAATTCAAAATCAGAAATGGTTGAACCTTTATCAAAGGATTGCTGATACACTAGCGTGTAGCCGTTATCAAGTGTCTTAGGGATTTTGTTGCTACAACTCTGGACTACTATCATACAGGAAAATAGCAGACCACCGAAGAGGTAAGTTTTACGAGACATGTGATTTTCGTTTTGTTTATGAAAGTTGGTTACTTGCAAATCTGATCAATTACCCAATTGGTGCGAGCAGCAGATTCCCCTGTACTAGGAGATGCCCCTGATCCTTGCAAATCGGAAACGATTTTTTCAATTAAGGGTTGTTGAATGTGCTTTGGCATGTCAAAATCCATCTCTTCCACTCTCCCATCGCTTTCCAACTTAACCTTATTGCTAGTAAAATAATGGAATGTGATCTGCCCCTTTTCTCCAATGATTCTGGCCTCTTCCTTTACCGCTGATTCATGTACGGTGAAGCACCAGGATCCAGTCCCAATCACACCGGATTCAAATCTAAAATTAGCAGATACAATATCTTCAGCCTTGTACCATCCAGCTTGGTTATCCGAAAAGCCATTTGCCTGAGTAATTGGACCTAACAAGTAATCCAGATAATCCAATTGGTGAGAAGCCAGGTCATAAAAGAAGCCCCCGCCAGCTATTTCTGGGTCAACTCGCCAGTTGTTGTCTAGCCCACGTACGATTGCAGGTTGTGCGGATTGGAACAATTCTATCTGTACCATGCGGACATCCCCAATTGCTCCTTCCTCTACCCATTGCTTAACCTGTAAGAATTGTGGGAGAGATCGGCGATAATAGGCCACGTGCAAGGGCACAGCATGTCGCTGGCAAACCTCAATCATTTGTTGGCATTCCGCAAACGTTCTAGCCATGGGTTTTTCCACGTAAACTGGCTTTCCAGCGGCAGCGGCCATGGCCGTGTATTGCGCATGACTCGAAGGTGGAGTAGCAATATAAATGGCATTGACTTCGGGATCGTCAATCAGCTGCTGTGCATCATTATACCATTTGGGAACGTCATGCCGCTGCGCGTAGTCTGCTGCTTTTTCAGCGTTTCGACGCATCACGGCCACCAGGGAAGATCCGGGGATTTTTTGCATGGCGGGTGCGCTCTTTACTTCGCACACATCGCCACACCCGATAATCCCCCAACGGATTGTTTTGGGTTTTTCCATGTAATAGGGTCTTCAACTTGTTTTGGTTAATCGTTTCTATAAAAGTAAAGAGCTTCAGCTGAAAACCAATTATTACCAAATAAAAAGTAGAGTACAAAAAGGAAAAGAGTGGACTTGCTGGATCTAATGTGGAAGCTTAGCTCTCAAAACACCATACAACAATGTCCCTATCAAGGCACTAGCAATGACAATAAGTATACTCCAGTATCCATGTCCAAGTAGGATGTACAGCGGTCCGGGACACGCCCCAGTCAAGGCCCATCCTAAACCGAAGAAAGTTCCACCCAATAGGCTTGCCCTGTAGGTTTTTGGTTTGTCTTTTGGCGAGACCTTAAGACCTTGGTAGCCATTGATATAACCAGACTTAAACAACTGCTGCACCACTGCTCCTGCAATGACGGCCACTCCGATCACGCCATACATATGAAAGGACTGAAAGCGGAACATTTCTTGAATACGGTACCAGGAGATGACTTCTGATTTAGTCAATACAATTCCAAATAAAATCCCGATCAATAAAAATCGCAATAGTCGCATGAACAAAATTCTTTAGAGTACAGTAAAGAGAAAAGGAATAAGGAAGTGAGTCATTACTAGCCCCCCTATGAAAAAACCTACCACGGCCAACAAAGAAGGTAACTGGAAATTGGATAGCCCGCTGATCGCATGCCCCGAAGTGCAGCCACCTGCATACCGAGCCCCAAACCCAACCAAAACCCCTCCTAGAACAAGTAGAGGCCAGGCGCTAAAATTAGCTAGGTCAAATAATTCGCCAGGCAAAATCGCCCCAACGACCGGTGCCTGGATCCCAATCTCACGTAGCTCCTGTAGCGTTTCTGGAGAAATAACCATGGCCTCACTTGGAGCCAATACAGTTGCGGCAATTAGGCCTCCAGTTATGGAGCCCACTACAAAGACTAAGAGCCAGTCGTGCTTCTTCCAATCTAGATTGAAGTAGGAAGACCATCTTTTGGCTCCGCCAATCGAGCACAGGGTCTGGAAAGAGGTAGAGACGCCGAATTTTTCTCCAAAGAATAACATAAGAAAGAGGACCAGCGCAATCAGGAGACCAGAGACAGACCAATGCCAAGCGCCAGTAAGCCATTCAAGTGTCAGCATAGTAGTTTTATATTTACGAATAAAGTATGTGTGCAAAAATAGCGTCTCAGGCTAGGACAATTTGTGACGCTTATCACACAGCTAAGTAGAAGGAGGTAGCGGGTTTATTAGCTGCTGCTTTAGGCTTTACGAGCACATTTTCTATCTTTGTATAGTGACAGATGATAGTGGCCTACTTCTTCTCGACAGCGCCTTACTTGAATTGGCTATTTGATAACCCATAAATCAGGAAAACAATGCTATCCCTTAAGAATGGAATGGTCTTCGGATTTCTGTTACTCTTTCCTTTGCTGTCTTGCACCCAAGTAGTTGATTTTATTGATATCCATCTAACTGTATTAGAAAAGGTGGGTGATAAAACACGTGCATTACCCAATGCCAAGCTCAATATTTCCGATGAGGGAGAGGTTATCACCAATAACAATGGTAGTCATACCTACACCTATGCTTTGCGTAATAACGTAAATCCCGAGATATCCATTAATCTCCTTTCGGAAAAGCACAAAATGCTTAAGCCGTTGGACGGTGCTATCATGGTTGATCCTACTCGCGAAGAAATGTTTATCGAATTTGTGGTGGTCAACATGGCAGAGGAAAACCCAGAATTCAAGAAACGTGTTAATGACCTGGAAAAGAAAATATCTCGTCTTCAGTATAAGAATCAATTGACGAAGCGGCAGTTAAGTCAAATGTATTCTACTTTGTTAGATACTATCTTCTATTTCGAAGGAGTAAGATCAGCATTGCAGGCAGAATTGGCTACGGCAGAAAAAGTCAATCAAGAGCAAGAGCAAGAAAATGCTGAGCAAAGAAGGATGATTGAGGAGCAACAGAATAGGATTAGGGACCTGGAAAGTCAGGTGGATCAGCTAACGGTAGATCTTACTGAAGCCTTAGAAGCTAGGTATTTAAGACAAAATGAATACTTTAAGAATATATCTTCTAATTTGATGGCCTACTTGCGAAAATCGAAGGACATCAAAGACCACCTACCCAATATTAAAACACTAGAACGTGATTTGGATCTTTACAACGAAGCCTATTCAACACTAGATGATGAGCATCTCTCCTACTTGGAAGGAGTGGGCCATTATTGGGAGAACCCACCTATCAGTAAGGAATTAGAAGGTGTTTTCGAACTGGTGATCAAAGGCTTGCACCTAAACCAGATGTTCCCAACTGTTAACGAAATCTTGAATCAGTTGCGTAAGCAAAAACCCGGCAAGGCACAAAAGGTTGCTTCTGCGGCCTATGAAGATTTAACGATCAACATCAATGATTTGGAGCAAAAGGTTAATCGGGTTTTGATCAAATTGCGAAACAACTAGCTCAAGCAGAACAAATAATCTTTACACAGTAATACTCATTACGCCAACCTAAAATACCCTTAAAAATGTCGAAGCGTATCATTCAGTATCTAAGTATCGCGGCGGCTCTGTTTTTACAGGCTTGTAACCCCGATTGTACCAATTTGTCTACGTCAAATATAAGTTTGCCTCCTGGCCCCTATCAAGCCAATGCGGAAATTGCTGTCACCGCAAGCCCGTCCAGCTTGGTCAAGGACAGAGAGTTCCACGTATCCATAAGAAAGAATAACCAAACGGAAATCAGTTTGCTGGATTCTCGTTTCGAGGAGGCGCTGGACGCAGCCGTTGTCCTGATGCCGAATGAGGTAAATCCAACGGCATCCCTTTTGATCAACGATCCAGATTGTACAGGCAACTTGATCCCTGTAGGCAGTCCTACAAGTCTACAAAGTAGTTCCTTCTTTGTAGATAATCCTTTCTTTGTCACCCCAGCCCCACCGCTAATCGTGATTCCATCACCTCCACCAAGCATTCCTGGCAATATCGTTAATGCCTGGTTTAGCCCTAATAATCGGAAGTATTGCATCTGGTTTCAGCCAGACTTAGATGATAATGGGAATGAACTACCTACTCTGACTCGCGGTTTTTTCGAAGATGGAAACCGGAAAGGTAGTTGGGAGTTAGCTGCTGGCTGTGATAACATCGAGGGGACTGGCGAACTCTTCCATCTTAATCAGGTGACTGGTATTATTGATAAAGTCAATAACATCATCAGCATTCGTGTAGATCGGACCAGCAAGAACTTAGGGTTTGAAGACTTCGAAGGCTTCTTCGTTGATCCTAATAAAATGCCGGCTGGTTCAGATTACAACATCGGTGGGATTTGTAATGCAGAAAACGGCCGCAGTATGCCTAAATTAATGTACCTAGTTTCACAGACTACCCAAAGACAGTTGTTGCTCTGGAGAAATCTAGACTAAGCCTATTTCCTGTCTATCAGTTATAATTTTTTCAGCGGGGAGATTGGACATCCATCTCCCCGCTGAAACCCAACGACTCCTTAGGAATTCTTATATTTATCTGGAATTTGACCAGCAATTCACGTACCCTCTTCCTTAAGTTGAATTGCTTGGACACTTTTACTCGTCTAATTTAAGCTCTCCCAACTTAAATAAGGCTGTTGAATTAACAAGAGTAGAATGAGGACACTTATGCGTTGTTCCTTCCTCTTCTCCGACCCCTGTATTCTGTATTCAACAGCAATCGGTAACCTTTTAAATATACCCTAAAATGTCAAAGCCACTTATCCTGGCCTTGGGGTTTACTGCTGTATGTATACTGCCAGCATGCACCCCTGATTGCAACTTATTTACAAGCGATAATATCGTGTTGCCACCAGGCCCCTATCAGGCCAATACAGAGATTGCCATTACCGCGAATCCCGTAAGTTTAATTCAAGAGCGAGATTTCCATCTCTCAGTAAGACAGAATAATAAGACTGAAATCACGCTACTGGATTCCCGCTTCGAAAAAGCTTTGGATGCAGCTGTCGTAAAAATGCCCGACCAAGTAAACAGTTCAGCAACCGTTTTGATGAATGATCCGGATTGCACAGGTAGTCTTGTCCCTATTGGGTCGACTACGAGCATTCAAAGTAAATCCTTCTTTGTCGATAATCCTTTCTTCATCACCCCAGCCCCACCACTGATCGTTATTCCGTCTTCTCCCCCCACCATACCTGGGAATATTGTCAATGATTGGTTCAGCCCTAACAATCGAAAATACTGCATCTGGTTTAAGCCGGAACTTGATGAAAATGGTAATGAACTTAAAACCATCAAAAAGGGCTTCTTTGATGTAGATGGAAACCGGAAAGGTAGTTGGGAACTGGCCGCTGGCTGTGATAATATAGAGGGTACGGGAGAACTATATCATCTGAACCCGATTACAGGGATTGTGGACAAGGAAAATAACCTAATCAGCATCCGGATAGATCGGACCAGCAAGAACTTAGGATTTGAAGATTTTGAAGGATTCTTTGTAGACCCTGATCAAATGCCGGCAGGTTCTGATTATAACATTGGAGGAGTCTGTAGGCCGGAAAGTGGAAGATCCATGCCAAAGCTCATGTTTCTAGTCTCAAGAACCACCCAAAGGCAGTTGTTGCTCTGGCGAAATGATGATTAGTGCTTAGCCTAGCCTTTCAACGAAAAAGGAGGCATCGATCATTTTCGATGCCTCCTTTTCACCAGAACTATAGAGCAGTTCTAAAGCCCTAAACGTAGGCCTAAGGTAAAATTACTGTAGGAAGCTCTTACTATTTCTTGTTGAGGGTTTACTACGGCAGAAATCAAGGGAAAACCGCCGGTCAAGAAAAAGTTGTAATTAGTGGTAGGGGCATATTGAATGCCTCCAAAGGCAAACAGGAACTCATTAACTCGGATCAAAGAACTGGTCTCTGAAGGAGCTTGAGAGGGCTTAAAGGCCATGCTATAACTTAGCCCTGGATAGAAGGTCCACTTATCCCCAAATGGTCGCTGAATCAATGAAAAATTTACGCTAGTATTGAATAGATACTGATCATTGACACCCGAAGCAGGAAAGAAGGTTTGGAACGTCCCCCCTAGAAAGTAGTAAGTTTGATTATTCAACCCCTTATAGTAGGTGAATCCAATGTCAGCCGTATTTCGATCGGCTGCCAACTGCCGCGCTTTCTCCTCTCCCGTTACCGTTTTGATCGCAAATCCGCCGTTTAGGACAAACTTTGGATCTGTTGTAATTGGAGCAGACCTAAAGCGCAGTCCCACACTGCTTATATCTCCAATAGATTCGTCAAAGATGGCACCGCCTGGGTTGGCTTCCAATAGTGCATCTAGATCTCCACTACTATTAAATACTTTAAACATAGAACTAGATGCCGCGTTGTCTACTCTAGTCCTGCTATAACGAATATGAATCCCTACATCCCACTTGGCAGACTCAGAAATGCCGTAAAAACCATATATATCCGAGATAAACTGTGTAGCCCGGAAACGATCAATGATGGGCGAGTTCTGATCGGTTTGGTGTAGGGCCAGCCAATATGAGGTGAGTGAGTTATTCCAAATAACTTCACCTTGACCAGAACGTAGGACGGTGGAGGATCCGCCAGCAACGATAAAAGATTCTTTCAGGGAATCGGCATCAAAACCAGGAATGGAGTATTTAAATTTTTGTGCCTCAACGGTTTCCGTGAGTAGAAAACAAAAACTGAGACAACAGAGCATCATTTGCCATTTGGAGTTAGCTGATAGCTTCATTATGTAGTATTTAGGTGTAAAAGTTCGATATCTTCTCGTACTTCTTATTCATCGAAGATACTAAAATTCTCTGCACAGGTATCCCCTTTTCTATTGCAATTTGGACCGATTTCCCTTCCATACAATAGAAATGCCCATTGTGCCTTCTGCACAATAAGCCAAGCACTCACCTTGACCATTAAAGGTTTGTCCTTGCCCCAAAGACAAGGCAAAGGTTTCCTTTAAATGGCCTCCACTAATCTTGTAGCTTTTGTGGACGATTTGTCCGCTTAATGTGCGAAAATCTTCACTAATTTTTAATTTTTCCAAGGTGAGCTTTTCGGGTCGGGCGGATTTCGGTGGATAGACCTCCAGATAGGCCTGTAAAGTATCTTGAAAACCCAAGCGTAGGTTTCCGGTATAAATGAGTTCTTGCTCGTGATCGTAGAAGTAGGTAACATCCCAGCTTCCAATCCAGTCTTCTGTAGTGAAGTTCCTTTTATACAAAAGAAGGTAAATGATTAGAATTCCAAGTAGAACCAGAACGCTGCTAGTTACCAAGCTAGTGATTTGTGTCTTTCGATTCGCCTTTGTCATGATCTTTTGGGTAGGTTGAACGATAATTGAGCTAGCAGGTAAGTATTGGTGAGTAAATTACTAAGAAGTTCTTGAAGATTTTCAGGTCCAGCTAGAAAAAGCCAAACATCGCAACCGAATTGCCTGCTAGGATATAAATTCTAGGCTTGAACTGCCTATAAATCCACCTAACTTGAGGATTTAGGCCGGAGTAAACTCCCATATGTAAACCCTTTACAATATGTTAAAGAAATCTTAAAACACTACATGATACCGTCATAATTGGGCTGCGTAAACTACAATCACATAGAGAATATCCTTACATTTAATAGTTCAACTCGCCCTGCTTAGGGAAGAAAGCAACTACTCCATAGAAAAATAATCGCTAGAACCCTACATAAGCTTCCTCTATTGAATGCTCAGGATACACTCGGTAACTACAAAAAACGAAGTATGAAAACCCTTTTTACGCTACTGACCGCCCTTTTTACCTTATGCTGTATGCCTACAGTTCAAGGGCAGGTGGACTACAATATCCTACCAGATTGGGATTATCCAAGAAAGAAGAATGGTCCCAGCGACTATTGGCCCGAGAAGATCCATAAGATCATCAGGGGGATGGATGGACAAATAGTGGCCGTAGGCGAGACGGTTAGTCAAGACAACAGAAGATTCGAAGGCCTGCTATTGATTATTGACGAAAAGACAGGTCAAGAAAAACTTCGTAAGTCTTATGGCAAAACTGAAGATGCGGGTTTCCACAGTCTAATACAAAACTTCGATGGCACCTATACACTCGTAGGCTACCAAACTACTAAGCGTGAAGGTAGAAATGGTTGGGTTTTGCAGGTGGATCAAAAAGGGAGTATTGTATTCGAAGATCAACCCAGGAGTAAGGAGGGAAGAGATGATGTTTTACTGGATGTAGCCATCGATGCAAAAGGCAATGTATTAGCAACTGGATTTCAAAGAGAGAAAAATAAATTCAATGCCCTATGGATGGTACGAATTGAAGCAGATAAAACCATTGGAAGAATCGAAAATGATGCGGCTTTGGGTTTTGTGAATACCATCATTCCTGCCCATGAAGGAGGTTTTGTCCTCTTAGGTAATACGGAGCAATTCAAAGCAGGTCAGATTGAAGACGCATGGGTTTTAAAAGTAGATGCTGCAGGTAATAAACAAGGTGGTGAGCCTAAATATTTTGGAGACAAAGGGTATCAAGATATTCAAGATATAACCCAGGCACCGGATGGCGGATACGCTATTACAGGTGTCACCACTTCCAAGGGTGCAGGACTTGCAGATATGTGGGTACTGAAGGTGGATCGAAACTTCCGATTACAATGGGAAAGAACCTACGGTAGTACCAAGGAAGATGCTGCCCAGTCGATTATAGCTTTGCAACACGGTGGCTATGCCGTAGTAGGGCAAGGAAAAGGGCATTTAGCAAGTGCCCCAACCACACAACTGCAGTTACTGATTATTGATGACAAAGGAAATGAATTAGATGCGACCAGTACCCCTATTATACCGACCAGAGGTAATGAAAGAGCCACTTCTTTGACGGAGACTGCAAGAGGCCTTCTGGTACTTGCGGGTGTAGATGAAGCGGAAGATCGTCGGCTCACTCCTACTCCACATATTGGCGGCTACACTTACCGACAATTGGGAAGACTCACTAACAGCGCCAGAGAACGCGAACGCAATGCCAATTATTCGAATGCTCTTGGATTGAGCGAACCCCGCTTTATCGACAACAATGCTAATGGGTTTCTGGAAACTAAAGAAAGAGGCTACTTCTTGGTGAAAGTAAAGAATCAAACCACTGGACCGCTAGACCAGATCTCAGCTAATATTCAAAATGATCATATTCGAGCAGTAAAAACAGATTTTACCAATATTCAGATCGGGACATTGTTACCCGGTCAATCCAAAGATGTACATATTCCGATAGCTGCCTTAAAAGATCTGGGTAGTACGGGTCGGCTAGAGTTCACTATACACTTCCAGATTAAAGGTATTTTCGCCAGCAGAGTGGTGGGAAACATCCAAACCAACCAACCTGATCCAGCGAAGTTGATCGTGAGCAATTCGAACTTTCTACCGGGTACAAAGCCACAGGCAGGACAAGAGATTTTGCTAACGGTTGAGGTGGAAAACCGAGGAGGTCGAGATACAGGCCCATTTGATGTAGATTTCATTATTCCAGCTGGGGTAGAATCGCTAGAATCTGAAAGGCAATCCATTCTGAGTATTCGCCCCAATGGTAGAAAAACGCTCAGGTTCTCTTTCCGATACGACGAACAATTCAAGGGTAATCGCCTTAGCATCGTCATGGAAGCTCAAGGCAGCAGCTTAAATCCCCTAAAGAAAGGCTTCCACTTAGCCGTAGACAATCAACAGCATGAGGTCGTTACGGTACCTGGTGAAATGCCCTCAGGAAATGAGATATTCTGGACCTCTCCTGACCCTAATGATTATACGACAAGAGTCGTAGAAGTAAATGATAGAAATGCGAATATAAAACTCATGGCTTTATCCGGATCCGTACTGAATAAGGGTCATTTTGCCACCAAGATTAATGGCCAATTTGTGGATGAGGGACAGAAGATGGATGAGGTAACCTTACAAGGTCCAGGGAAAGATATGGGACGCAATCGATATACTTTCAAAGATAAGATTCGTTTGCAAGCTGGTCGCAATATTGTGGAAGTCGTATACAATGACGGCAAGGGCTTGCAATTCACCAGTCGCCCCATGACCTTTAACTATATCCCAAAAGGTAATCCCAATTTATATGTACGTTCTATTGGAGTGGACCACGAAGATTTGAAGTATACTGTCAAAGATGCGCAGGATATCGCCAAGGAGTTTATGAAGTTGAAAGATGACAGAGGAAGAGGGTTCCGAAAAGTAGATGTCTTGGAATTCACCCAAGACGATCACACTACACTGATCAACCTCAAGAAGATGATCGTCAATCTCAGACGTTCAAATATTAAGGACAATGATCTAGTAGTTCTCTTTATTTCCACCCACGGGAAGGTGCTAAGCGATAGAGGCGACTATATTCTGATTCCGTCTGATTTTGACCCTGAATATGAGGAACAAACTTCATTAAATTTTCAGCGAGATGTGCTGGACGAATTGGATCAAATCAAGGGAAAGGTATTGGTCTTTATTGATGCTTGCCACAGTGGAAATGCTATAGGTAGCAAGGACTTCACGGATGAGGCAGCGAGTAAGTTCATGAATGATTTGATCGAAAAAACTTCAGGAATGGAAATTATTGCCTCTTGCAGCGATCACGAGTTCTCTTGGGAAGACGATCAATGGCAGAATGGGGCATTCACTGAAGCCATCCTAGAGGCTTTCCAGGATAAGACCGTGCAAGTCGATGGAGAGATGATTCATGCTGACATTTTCGATGAGATCAATCGTAGAAAGAGCGGAAGAGACGGCATTATCACGATCGAGGAACTTCGCAATTATCTAGGAAAACGAGTACCACATCTGGTAAGAACGGTGAAAAGGCAAAGACAGAATCCTTCTCATAAATCCACAGAATTACTGCCTAAGGATACGCCAATTTATATGGTAGATCAAAACCAATAGTCAGGAACCAGCATCGAGGGCAGCAGCTTATTTTCTTCGTCGCTTTTTCTTTTTTTGCTTCTGCCCTCGAGTCTTGGGTTTCTTATATTTGATTTTCATCTTTTCCGCATGACGGACTTTCTTATTGACTTTCTTGTTCTTATCTAGTTTCTCATGAAATGCCCCTCCGGATTTTTCCAGATCGGGTAAATTGATAGCCAGGTTTTTCATCAAAACCTGCGGCTTCTCAGCCTCTATCAATTCTTCAGAAATCTCCAGGTCTTCCGGGATATCTTGTAAGGGAATTTCATAATTCATCAATGCCTGAATACCCTCTATCGAGGCTGTATCCTTTTCGGTGATAAAAGACAATGCAATCCCTTCGGCATCCGCCCGCCCCGTCCGACCAATCCGGTGAATGTAGCTCTCCGGCTCGTCCGGGATATCAAAGTTGATGACGTGCGAAACCTCGGCAATATCCAAGCCGCGAGCAATCAGGTCTGTCGCTATTAAAGTGCGATAAGTTCCATCCTTAAAGGAGTTCACTGAATTGAAGCGATTGTTCTGTGCCTTATTGGAATGGATCACCCCTACTCTACCCGGATACCGTTCTTCTAGTCTTTCAAAAAGTACATCAGACAACTTCTTGGTGGCTGAAAACACCAATACTTTGTCCATTTCCTCATGCTCATCTAGTAAGCGCTGCAAAAGGTTGACTTTGGTATTGAAATTCGGAACGTGATAAGCAGTCTGACTAATGTTGTCGAGCGGAGTACCTACCGGTGTTGCTTCAATTCGTTTTGGAAAGTTGAAAAATGTATCGAGCAAATCCTCCACTTCATCCGTTAAGGTAGCTGAAAACAGCAAATTTTGCCGCTTGTCGGGTAGCAGGTCAAATAGATTCAACAGCTGATGTCGAAAGCCTAAGTTCAACATTTCGTCCACCTCATCAATCACCAATTTCTTGATCTTCTTGACTTTCAGGGCTCCCTTATATATTAAGTCCAACAGTCGACCTGGGGTAGCCACCAATACATCTAAGCCTTGTTCTACCTGTTTGACCTGCGTATTGATATTGGTTCCTCCATAAACACCTACTACTTCAACATTCATGTAGGTTGTCAATTGCTCTACAGCTTCTACCACCTGTACCACCAATTCTCTAGTCGGTACTACAACCAGAATATGGGGAAAACGATCTTTGCTGTACTTCCACATGCGCAAAGTAGGTAATAGATAGGCAAAGGTTTTACCCGTTCCTGTTTGAGCAATTCCTACGATATCCCTACCGGACATCACCACAGAAAAGGCCTTTTCCTGAATCGGGGTAGGCGTTGACAGCCCTAAGTCTTGTAGGGCATTACGAAGCGCATTATTAAGATTTAAATCATCAAAAGTGCTCATGTCAAATGGATTTTCGCAGGCACCATGTAGTCATTGCCCTTTGGTTTTGCACATTGGTGGTTTTAATAGGTTCCATCCATTCCCCTCCCAGCTGTTCGGTATAGGTTATCAAGGTCTTTTGATCTACCAAATACCACTGAGTCCCACTAGGAAGTTCATACCTGCCATTACCCAAAGCGGTAACATAAGCTTCCACTCCAATCGTAGAAGAAAGTCGGCAGAAAAAGAATCCTCCAGGAGCCAACACATGCCAGATGGCTCGAAGCATACCTTCAAAATGAGCATGATCCCTGGAAAAATGGAGTACCGCATTGCAAATTACCAAGTCGAAAGTACCCTTCTCGAAAGGCATCTCTTGTATTGATGCACAAACAAATCTGTCAGCAGGATAACCTGGCTGTAAGGCATCTGCTAGAAATCGGATACTAGTAATTGCCTCCGGATCTTGATCCAGTCCATAGACCTCGTATCCATTCTTTAGAAAAAAATGACTATTCCGGCCAGCTCCGCAGCCTACATCCAAGATCCATTTGCAAGCCTGATACCGCCCTTTCATTAATTGATCCAAAAGATAGATATCTATCCTACCCAATTCGTGCTGAAAATCAATCATACCCTGGCAAAATTGCATTAGACCCGCAAAGAACGCAATTTTTTATCAATTGCCGGGATAAGGCTTTAGCTGGAAATCGCTTTCACTTCTTCCCTGCCGTCTGCATGAATGGCAAATCGACCGCGTGCCCGATCATGCACTTGATCCGACTTTGGCCAAGGCCATCCGCCAAATGCAGTACGCTGGAAATCCTGAATAGCCTCATAAATTTCTTGATCCGTGTTCATTACAAATGGGCCATGTTGCGCCACAGGTTCTCCGATGGGCTTTCCTTGCAGGAGGAGCAAATGGGTTGTTTCGGCTCCATTTTGCAAGTTCACATCTTGTCCAGCATCTACCTTAATGGCTGTCGAATTAGGAATGTCTGTTCCAGCAATTTGCAGCTCTCCACCACGGTAGAAGTACAAGGTTCGATTAATACCAGAGGAAGTAGCAGGGATCGTCCAAGTGGCTCCAGGCTCCATGTTTATGGTCCAAATAGCTACTTCATTCTCAGGATCAGCAGCCCAAGAATTGGGCGCGGGATCAGGCGCTTGTACGCCGTTAATCTTGCCGGCAATAACCGTCACCTTAGTCTTCGCGTCGGCATCATCAGTATATTCATAAACCGGGATCGTATCCCGCCAAAGCATCGCGAAATGAGGGTCAACGAGTTTATCCTTTTTCGGAAGATTCAACCAGATCTGAAAGAGCTCTAGTGGATTTTCCTCATCAGTCTTCAATAGGGGAAACATCTCAGAATGCTGTACCCCTTTACCAGCAGTCATCCATTGCACATCCCCATTCCCAAAACGGCCTGCAGCCCCTAAGGAATCTGCATGATCAACCAGCCCCTCTGCCGCAATTGTAACGGTTTCAAAACCTCGGTGGGGATGGGAAGGAAAACCAGGGACGGTTCTTCCATGGTACATCCTCCAGGGAAATTGGGGGTTAAAGTCTTGCCCTAAGGGCCGGGCGGCCAGGGAAGCTTGCGGCCCCATATGATCATTTCCTGCTGGATAATCATCCTTGTGATAAGCACAAAACAAAAAGGGATCACTGGTTTGCCAAGGAAATCCAAGGCGTTGGATGGAAAGAATCTTGTTGTTACTCATATTGATCTACTTCGGCTACTTGTTAATGGTATTCTGTAGCTTAACAATAATGAAGGCCATTTGGTTAATTTTCACCTAAACAATGGGACATTTTGAGGATTCAATACACTAATAAATGAGCACGCAGTTTAGTCGTCAATCCTGTTTTGCTCTTCCATAAGATTACATAAGATTAGGTTTAAAAGTAGGAAAGCCCCTGAGTGATGCTCAGGGGCTTTCCTACTTCTTACAAAGAATACTGACGCTAGTTCAGCTGAAAGATTTCGTGCCAGGCTTGCCATCCACCATCTAAGTTGTAGACATTGTCCTTGGCCATCCCACCATTGATCATCAAGGTACATGCACGAATGCTCCGACGCCCACTCCGGCAATAGACGAGGTATTTCTGTTCAGGATCCAATGCTTCAATCTGTTCATAAAAATCGTCTCCGAAGTAGTCAATATTTCTCGCAGAATCAAAATGACCATTTATAAACTCCTTTGGTGTCCGTACATCGATCAGCACCAAATCACTAGATTCGTCCATTAGCTGTTGTGCCTCAATGGGTTTGAGGTTGTTAAGGCGTGCTTTGAACATACGCCAGCGGGGGGTCTTACAAGATTTATCTTCCATTATTGGCTCTAATTAAAGATCTCTAGGGTAATCTACTTGATGCGATTGATCGCAAGCATTTTGATTACGGAACAAAAATAAGAGATTTCAAGCAATTCTGCTTGTTCATTTCAAACGACTCAATTCCTCAAGTTATACTATTGACGGTTCCTGATATTGGTCTGGATAGCGCTAGGGTTCCACGGCTTATTTTCTTGACTTGTGCCATGGTAGTAAGCGTCTTCGGCATTATGCACATACATAAAGAAGTTCTCCTTGCCAAAGCGGTCTATCAGTTGCACCCGGTATAGCATATCTCGAACGGGGCCAATAACCCCACATAAATTCAATCGAACATTTCTCTCTTCCAGATATTTATGAATTTCCTCCAATGCATGAATACCGGTACTATCAATATCGTGCATGGAGCTAGAATCCATGATCAACAACTGTAAGTTTGGTCCTTTCTCACCAACCAAACGTTTGATATTCTCCTTAAAATAACTCGCATTACCGAAATAAAGTTGATCATCAAATCGGAGAATTAATATTTCGTCAGATTGTTCCGCCTCTTGAAATCGCTTAATATTTCGGTAATACTGTGTACCTGGTAGCTTTCCAAGAACCGCCAAATGTGGGCGTGAACTGCGGTAAAGCACCGTCATCAGAGACAAGGTAACGCCAGCTACCACTCCCTCTCCTATTCCAAAAACGAGCGTCACCAAAAAGGTCACCAACATCATCCAAAAATCTCGTCGATGGGTATGCCACAAGTGCACCGCTTCTTTTAAGTCAAACAAGCTCTTGATAGCCAATAGAATAATGGCTGCTAGTACCGCTTTAGGTAGGAAGTATACTAGGTCCGTCAGGAACAACAAAGTTAGTCCTACCAAGGAAGCTGCAACGATAGAAGCTACTCCTGACTTTGCCCCAGATTCATCATTTACCGCCGAACGGCTAAAACTACCTGAGGTAACTAAGGACTGGAAAAAAGCCCCCACCAGCTTGGACACACCTAAAGCCAAAAGCTCCTGATCCGGTCGAACTACATAGTTTTGATGTTTTGCCTCCAGGACCTTCGCTATGCCTATACTTTCTACCACACAAATTACAGTCACCGTAAAGACCGTCGGCATGACAGCTACAATCTTATCCCAAGCCAAAACCGGGATCTCAAAAGCGGGCAGTCCCTCTGGCACTTCTCGAACCAAGGCCAAACCTTGTCCTTCTAGTTGAAATCCCCAGGCCAGTAAAGTCCCGATTATCGTCACGATAAGTGGCCCTGGAATTGCCCGATGAATGGATTTTAATCCTAAAATGGCAACTAAAGCCCCTAGACAGAAAACCACCGACAGCAAATGAGTTTGGCCAATATGCTCTGCGGCATAAAATAGGGTTTGGTAGGAATGAGCGAACCTTGGAATAGGAATTCCCAGAAGATCTTTAAGCTGACTAATCCCAATAATGACTGCGGCAGCAGAAGTGAATCCTACCAAGACCGGATGAGAAAGAAAATTGACCAAAAAACCCATCCGCAACATGCTCAGCAACAACTGCGCAATCCCTACAAGCAGTCCCGTCAAGATGACAAGCTCTATAAAGGCAGCACTGCCAGGCTCCTCTAGTTGGCTAATCCCTGCCAGGACCAACAAGGAAGAAATCGCCACTGGTCCGATGGACATCTGCCTCGAGGATCCAAAAATAGCATATAAGAATAAGGGAATGAAACCGCCATAGAGACCATAGATCGGTGGCATGCCGGTCAACATGGCGTAGGCCATGCCTTGTGGAATTAGCATTACCCCTACCGTAAGACCGGCAGAAAGGTCTTTCCCAAAATCAACTCTTGTATATTGATCTAAGGATTCTAATATGGGAAACCATCTACTCCATTGCATGGACTGAGGGGCTGTTTTTACTCATTTTTTATACGGCCAAGATAAGAAAAGAGATTCGCTTTCCATCCTCAGTCCATCGCCTTAGTCTGTCAATAAATGGCCTTATGCTGCTCCAGTAGAAGGGCATACATAGTTTGTCATGGGAAGGCCGGCAGCTTCCATTTGTGCTACGGCTCCATGTACGTTTACCAATTGCTCAAAACCTCTAGCTTTGAGGATAGATGCCGCTACCGTTGATCGATAACCACTGCGACAGTGCATATAATATTTTTCATCCTTAGAAATTTCGCTCATCTTATCATTGATGAAATCCAAAGGAATATTTAGCGAATCCTTAATACGTTCGGCGGACCATTCGGATGGCTTTCGCACATCCATGACATTGATATCCGGGTTCTGCTCATGGGCAGTTGCTAAAGTATTAAGATCGATGGTCTCAATTACGTCATATTCTGCCTCAGAAGCCTTCCAGGCCTCGAAGCCTCCTTCGAGATAGCCGATTGCGTTATCATAGCCCACTCTAGCTAGTCTTTTGATCGTCTCTTCTTCTCTTCCCTCTGGAGCTACGATTAGAATGGGCTGCATCAGGTCTTTGATCAATGCTCCTACCCAAGGCGCGAAACTCCCATCCAAGCCGATAAAGATCGAATTAGGAATAAACCCCTTCACAAATTCCGTCTTATCTCGAACATCCAACACTAAGGCATCATTTTCATTCGCTGCTGCCTCAAAAGCTCTTGGGCTTAGCGCAACAGCTCCTCTTTTCATCACTTGGTCTATGCTTTCATAACCTCGCTTATTCAATTGCGCATTCTTGGCAAAGTATTGCGGAGGAGGTAAAAGGCCCTCCGTCACTTCCTGAATAAACTCAGCTCTGGTCATATCTGCACGTAAAGCATAATTGGTCTCCTTCTGATGTCCGAGTGTATCCCAGGTATCCTTTGACATGTTTTTTCCACAAGCTGAGCCTGCTCCATGTGCTGGATAAACCAAAACCTCGTCTGGCAAGGTCATGATCTTCGTTCTTAGACTATCATATAGCCAGCCAGCAAGATCTTCTTTGGTGATACTCCCTTGCTTCTGAGCCAGGTCTGGTCGGCCCACATCACCGATAAACAAGGTGTCACCTGTAAAGATGGCGTGTTCCTTTCCTTCCTCATCAAATAGTAGAAAAGTGGTACTCTCCGGTGTATGTCCAGGAGTATGCAAAACTTGAATTCGCACAGCCCCTAGTTGGAATGCTTCACCATCCTTAGCGGTGTATTTTTCGTAGGTCGTTTCAGCCTTTGGCCCGTAAATGATCTTTGCTCCTGTTTTTTCGGCTAGATCGATATGTCCTGACACAAAATCAGCATGAAAATGAGTCTCTAGGATGTACTTAATTTGAGCTCCTGCTGTCTCTGCTCGTTTGATGTATGGTTCTGTCTCCCGTAATGGGTCAATGATAGCGGCTTCTCCTTCACTCTCAATGTAGTAAGCCCCTTGTGCTAAACAACCGGTATATATTTGCTCGATTATCATGGCATTAGATTTTTTTGTTGCTACAAAGTAAAGACATTGGTACATCCCATACAGTGATGCGTATCACAGTGCAGCATGAAAGGGCGAAAGTAGAAAAAAAATGATAGATGAAGTGCGTGAGAAACTTTTACTGGTCTAGTCCCTTCAGGTAAGAATCGGCTCTGCTGAGTAAACCCTCTCTCTTCTCCGGGTTCATTTTGTCAAAAGTCCTGACCAGCATTCCCAATCTTGGGTTTCGACTGAAGAAGTCGCGATGGACATGCATGAAGCGCCAAAATAGGGCATCCCAGATTTCTTGCCAGGGCCCTTTTGAGTAGTTACTCATTTTCATTAAATAATTGCTACCGCTAATGTAAGGTTTTGTAGACATGAGCCCTCCGTCCGCAAATTGACTCATACCATAGACATTGGGTACCATTACCCAATCGTAAGCGTCTATAAAAAGCTCCATGAACCATCGGTACACCTCGTCTGGATCAAATTCGCAAAGTAGCATGAAGTTTCCCAAGACCATTAGGCGCTCAATATGATGGCAATAGCCCGTCTTAAGTACTTTCTTGATGGTTTGATCAAGGGGTGGGATTCCAGTATCTCCGGAGTAGAAGCTCGCCGGTATCTTTCGCTCAAAGCCCCAGTAGTTCCTTGTTCTTTCCTCCCTACCCTTACATTCGTAGATGCCCCGGATGAATTCTCGCCAGCCAATAATCTGTCGGATAAATCCTTCCGTTGAATTGATCGGGATCTGCTCTTTTGCGGCGAATTCTAAGCTTTGTCGGAGAATTTCTTTCGGTGTAATTAGGCCCACATTCAACATCGGTGTGAGCACACTATGGTGCAAAATCGACTCCTCAGCTACGATGGCATCTTCATAATCTCCGAATTCCACAAACCTGAAACTCAGAAACTGCTCAAACCATTCTTGAGTAGCATCAAATCTATAGGGATACAGTGGATATGCAGTCACCTCGCCAGGATTCTTGTGGAAATGGTTCTCAATGTATGCACAGGCTTCCTGGTAGGTGGAGTCAGCATCCGGATATTTGATCATCGGAGGCGTTTTCTTCCTAGGATACTTTTTCCGGTTATCCGCATCATAACTCCATTTTCCTCCGATGGGCTGCTCGTCTCCCACAAGCAAAACCTCCCATTTTTTGCGTTGCCCAATGTAGAATTTGGTCTGGAAAAACTTTTTTTTGCTCGGCTTGAAAAAGGCACTCAATTCCTCGGGTGTATTCAAAAACAAAGGTGAATCATACACCTTGATTTCTAATCCTACTTGCTCTGCAGGTCTGGAAATTCGTTGACTAAGCCAATCATCTGTTACATCGATGATCGAAATTTGCGCTACATCTTGTTGCTCTTTCAAGTGAGGAATCAACTTTCTTACATCTGCAATCTCTTCGTGGGCCTCTACATACTGAACTTGTCTGCCTTGCTTGAGCAGATACTCAGCATATGCTTTCATGCTAGCCCGGTGAAACACCAACTTCTGCTTATGGAAAGCATATTGTCTAAAGAAGAGGTATTCTTCGACTAAAAGAATCAAGTCTCCATTCTCCAATAAGGGTGAATCGGCAAACAACTGATGGGGAAAGATCAGATTAAGGTTTTTCTTCATTGCGCTTCTTTTTTCTTCTACATCTTTCACTGCAATACTTTACGGACTCCCAATCTTTGGCCCATTTCTTTCGCCAACTGAAGGGACGACCACAGACCTTGCAGATCTTTTGGGGTAAATGCTGTTTCTTCATCCGTTGACTTACGCTTTTCGGTTTGTATGCCTTTGTAAGATTCTTCGGCTTTCCTTTTGGACTAGTGCATTGGATCGATGTCCCCAAACCTTATCTCTGGCTATCTTCCCACTCTCCTTCAAATCGACGATTGGCGCTGGATAATCTATTCCTATTTTCAAGTTATATAATATCTGCTCCATTTCTGTGAGCTTCCATGGCTCATGGATAAGTTCTGCCGGCACGCGTTCTAATTCCGGTACCCACTTCTTGATGAAGATGCCTTGGGAGTCATGATCTTGAGATTGTTTAACGGGATTATAGATGCGAACGGTATTTACCCCCGTTGTACCGGCTTGCATTTGAAATTGCGGATAGTGAATACCCGGCTCGTAATCTAAGAATTGTCTAGCCAGGTGATACACACCAGTACGCCAATCCTGGTCCAAGTGATGACATAGAAAAGAGACCAACATAGCTCTCATACGAAAATTAATCCAGCCTGTTGCTATTACACAACGCATGCAGGCATCCACCAAAGGATATCCGGTTTGCCCCGTTTCCCACGCCACAATAAAAGCTTCATTTTTTGGACGATCCAGCAACTCATACCCTCGGTTTATGCAGTGTGTTTCATATTCACATTCCATCTCAAACTTTTGGATGAAATGACAGTGCCAAGCAATCCGACTAAGGAAATTTTCGAAGGCTCTTTTATGCCTTTCCCCATTCGGATGAAACTTAACGAGCTGATATACTTGCCGAATACTTAGGTTTCCCCAAGCTAGATAAGGACTTAGTCGAGAGCAACTGGTTCTGCTTAGACTGGGCTTAGATATGTGTCGATGATAATTTTTCCCTCTGTCCTCCACAAATGACTGCAGGTACTTTCTAGCTTTGCTTGTTCCCGCTGGCTGGAAAGTAGCTGGGGAAGACTTCCATGCTTGACGTAAGGCAACGGGTATTAGGAAGGGATGTGTTAAGGTTGGGAGTGTTTGCTGACTGAAAGTGTTTTCAATCATAGGGGATTCCAGAAAACGTTCTCTCTCCTTTTCCCATCTGTTGCGATTGTTGAGTCCTCTAAGAACGGCATCCTTTTGGGATTCAACCCATTCCGTCCCCAACTCTTGTAGGTATTGTGCTACTTTCTTATCTCGCTCCCAGGTTACCTTGATTCCACTCTCTCGATGACTAAATACTTGATCAATCGAGAATTGCTCTTGAAGAAAAGCGAACATCTCCAGGGCCTCAGCATAAAAGATGTCAACTCGTCGTTCAAAAGCGCCCAATTCTTCATTGAGAGCTAGCAAGGACTGAAAGATAAACTGTAGATGTCGCAGGGATGTATCGGGATATCGAATCAGACTGGGTTCAAAACAATAAACAATCAAATAGGGCCTGCTGGCTTTCTCGGCATTAAATAAGGGCGCATGATCCTGTAATCGGAGATCCCTCTTCAGCCAAACCACATTGATCGCTTGCCTTTCCATGCTGAGCCTATCGTTTACTAATCTTGTTGTTCGATATATGTCTTTGTCGGGAACATTTGAAACGGTTTATCTCGGAAGATCTTTTCTTGAGGTGTTTCTGACTTACTCCACTGTTGACACGTTTGCGCCAAAGCCTAAAACTTCTTCCTTTCAGCGTTCTCCTCATTAGTCGGATCACCTCTTTTTCGGGTAGGCCGAATTGAAATTTGATTGCTTCAAAGGGGGTTCTATCTTCCCAAGCCATCTCTATGATTCGGTCCAAGTCTCTTTCATTCAATTCGTTCATAAACATTAAACCTTTAGATTAGACATGCCTCCATCCACATGCATAACTTGCCCACTAATCCACGCCGACTTGTCCGATAGTAAAAAAGAAGCCATCTCGGCAATATCTTCCGCCGTCCCGATCTTCTTCAGCGGGTGTCGTTGAGCGTTAGCAGCTTTCTTTTCTTCGGAATTCAATAGTTTACCCGCTAGCGGAGTATCTGTCAAAGAAGGGGCAATGCAATTCACCCTGATCCTCGGTGCAAACTCGGCAGCCAGTGCCCTAGTCAAGCCCTCTATGGCACCCTTGGAGGCAGCCACCTGCGCATGAAAGTTGAAGCCCGCCTGAACAGCAACTGTTGAAAAAAAGACAACGGATGCGGCCGAACTCTTCTTCAAGGGCTTAAGGGCAGCCTGCAGAACTTTGATCGCTCCGATAACTTGCAGTCTATAGTCTTCCTCAAAAGCACTTGGCTTGAGGCGAGCGAAGGGCTTCAGGTTTATACTCCCTGGACAATAAACCAAGCCATCCAAAGTCTCTGGTAAAAAGTTTAAAGACAAATCTTCTTCTAATACATCTAAATAGTGAAATTGACTGCCTGCCAACTCATTGGACTTATAGGTCCCCCATACATTGTGCCCTTCTTCTTGTAGCAATTGAGTCAAGGACTTCCCAATGCCTGAAGACGCTCCCACTACCAAAACATTCTTCATGTGTCTCTATTAGTTTCTTATTCAGGATTTAATTCTGCAAGGGCAACAAGGGAAATCTAGAATGGTTCTCTTGTTGCGTTTGAATTTAACGTCAACTTTTGACACATATCCTAATTGCCGCGGATTCGCTAAGGCAAACAAGGATTACGACAAAAAAACCTTACATTTAATAGGCTTACAACTAAGCCTATTAAATGTTGACCAACTTTCACACAAGTATTCTCCTGTATGCGATTACTTCAGCTAACACTGGGGATCCTGTCCACCGTTCTCTTTTTTTCTGACTGTACCTCCAGCTTGGAATCTAACAACCCCTTACTGGCTAAACAGGTGTTTGTGCATGAAGTGTACCCTGTGCTGGAACGAAAGTGCATGAGTTGTCATGGGCATAATGCAGCAGAAGTAGAAGGAGGTTTACAAGTAATAGATCGGGCTTCACTCCTTAAGGGCGGGCAATCCGGCAAAGCTGCTGTGATACCTGGAGAACCTCAGGAAAGTCCTCTTATTCACTTGGTGGAAGGCAGAGATCCAACGTCTATTATGCCGCCAAAGCGTGATGAGCAATTAACTACAGAGGAGATACAATGGTTGCGCAATTGGATTTCAGCAGGTGCCATTTGGTTGGATGAACAAGAAAGAGCAGAAATTCTAGCCATGGGGGATTGGAACTTTGGAGACCGCATTCAGGTTCAAACCAGCGGCGGACAAAGCGAAAGCTGGGATCAACGCCGTTACAGCCGGAACAAGCTCTGGGCTTTCTATCCATTGACCTCCCCTACCCCTCCTAAAAACAAGTATGAACATCCCATCGATGCTTTCTTACACGATCAACTTAGAAAAGCAGGATTGGGTTTTGCTAAAAAAGCGGATCCTCTTACTCTCCTAAAGCGAGCTTCCTTAGGTCTCACCGGCCTACCTCCCAATCAAAAAGGATGGGAAAAATTCATATCAAATAAAGACGAGAGAGCCTATGTTGCCTTAATCGAAAGACTACTCGAAAGTCCACACTATGGTGAACATTGGGGCAAACATTGGTTGGATGTAGTCCGATATGCGGATTCTGACGGATATTCCAATGATTTCATCCGTCCCAATGCCTGGCGATATCGAGATTATGTCATTCGTTCTTTTAATCAAGACAAACCCTATGATCAGTTTGTCCAAGAACAGCTAGCCGGAGATGAATTGGATCCAGACAATCCCGAATTGCTGATCGCCACGGGCTTTTTGAGAATGGGGCCTTGGGAACATACAGGGATGTCCATTGCAGCCGAAACACGTCAGCTCTTCTTGGATGATGTGACTAATATCGTCGGAGAAACCTTCCTATCTTTACCGCTAGGATGCGCCAAATGCCATGATCACAAATACGACCCGATCCCAACAAAGGACTACTACCGGATCCAAGCCGTCTTTGCACCCACCCAGTTTGCTAGCCGACAAGCCGCATTTCTGCCGGTAGAAAACCTGGATGGCCTTGCTGAGGAGCAGGAACGCATCGCAGCCTGGATTAAAAAGACCCAAGAAGAAACAGATGGGATTAGGGCAAAGGAGGAAGAAGGTGCAAAAAAATGGTTTAAAGATAGAGGCAGACCCTATTTAGATAAACGAACAAGACGAAAGCTTCCAGATGGCCAGCAACCTCCACGTTACGTGGGGCTCACCTTTGAAGATCTAGGTTACCGTAAAGTGCTCGATAAGCGCCGACAGACTTTGCACAAGTCCAAGCTCAGATTCCAGCCTTATGCCTACTCCGTGTATAATGGACCGAATAGAGTGGTACGAAGTAACCGCAATACCTTCATGCCTGAGGCGGTAGAAGGCAAGGTACCTGCCACCTTTGTCTTAAATGGAGGCTCTGTCTATGCACCACTTGAAGAGGTCCCCGCTGGAGTTTTGAGCGTCATAAGTGCCATGGCTGAGCCATTGGATGGAGTGCCAACGAAGAAATCGATCACCCCCATCCCTCAATCCCTTGACGGGAGGCGGTTGGGATTTGCCAAATGGTTGACCGGAGAAGCTTCTCCTCTAGTGGTAAGATCGATTGTCAATCGGGTTTGGCAGTATCATTTTGGCAAAGGTCTGGTTGAAACTAGCAACAACTTTGGGGGCACCGGGACCCTACCCTCTCATCCAGAATTATTGGATTGGTTAAGTCAATACTTCATCGAGCAGAAGTGGTCTATAAAGGCTTTGCACCGGCTTATTATGACCAGTCAAGCCTATCAGCAAGCCAGCCAAGCTCAGAATAGGGAACTGATGGCCAAGGTAGATCCGGACAATAAACTACTTTCCCATTTTACACCAAGGAGACTTACGGCTGAGGAGATTCGAGATGCTATGCTGATGGCAAGTGGGGAGATAAAACTGGAAGTTGGGGGCATCCCAATCCGACCAGAAATCAATCAAGAGATTGCTCTACAACCCAGACACACCATGGGCTCCATTGCCATGGCTTACCAGCCTTCTCCTCGCCAGTCCTCCAGAAATCGGCGTACGATTTATGCGGAAAAGATCCGTAACCTTCCTGATCCCTTTTTACGCGTCTTTAACCAGCCTGCAACAGAGGTATCTTGCGAAAGAAGAAACTCTTCTACGGTTACGCCTCAGGTATTTACCCTCCTGAATAGTCCGCAATTGAGGGATCGTGCCATCGCCTTAGCATTGCGGTTGGAACAAGAAGGAGGAGATGAGCTGCAGAACCAAATTCAGTTGGCTGCGCAGCTGTGCTGGAACCGCAACATGGATACGAAAGAATTGCATGAAGCTGCGAATTATGTTCGAGAAATGGAAATCTATCACCAGTCTAACCCAGCTCCAACTAAGGAATATCCTACTACTGTTACCCGTAAGATGTTTGAAGAAATGACGGGCGAGTCTTTTGAATATGTTGAGGAGTTGGATGTCTTTAGAGGCTATGAAGCAGATACAAAAGACTCAGATGTAAGGCCTACCACTAGGGCTTTGGCAGACTTAGCTATGGTTTTATTTAACACGAATGAATTTCTCTATGTCTTCTAAACAGCAACATTGGAAACGCAGACAATTTATGTATGGCTTAGGCGCAGGTATCGGTGCCATTGCCTTTAGTAGTCTGCTAGGGTGTGAATCCAAGGTAAAGCCTAGAGTTTCAGGAAGAAATCCGCTGGAATCAAAACCTCCGATGTTCATGCCTAAGGCCAAATCGGTCATTTTTATCACCTTAGAAGGTGGGCCTAGTCACATCGACACTTTCGACCCAAAACCAGAATTGGCCAAATATCATCTAAGCAAATTTGAACGCAAAGGGGAACAATTCTCCGCCATGTCTTCCGGTAATCGATATATCGTACAGAGCCCATTCCGGAGCAGAAAAGTGGGAGAATCTGGAGCTGATATGAGTAGTCCTTTTGTCCACCTGACCAAAGTAGCAGATGAAATCTGCTTCTATCGGGGAGGGCAAGCCAAGTCTGTAAATCACCCCACCGCCATGTATCAGTTAAATACGGGCAATCAATTCGGTGGGGACCCAGCTTTCGGCGCCTGGACGGCCTATGGCCTTGGCTCCTTAAATGATAACCTGCCAGCATTTGTGGTCCTCCCGGAATTAGCTTTTCCACAAGGAGGATCCGCTAATTGGTCCAATGGGTTCTTACCGGCTCGATTCCAAGGCACTACCTTCCGTGCCACCGGTACACCAATACTCAACATAGAACCTCCTCCAGGGGTAAGTCGCTATCACCAGCGAAAAAAAATTGATCTGATTCAAGCCTTCAATAAAAACCATAAGCAGAAGTATCCGGGAAATGACGAATTGGAAGCTCGGATGTCCAATTATGAATTGGCATTCCGCATGCAGATGGAAGTACCAGATATCATAGCTTTGGATAAGGAGACGGAGAAAACTAAAGCCTTATATGGGCTAGACGAGCCTGCCACGCATGATTTTGGCAGAAAATGCCTATTGGCTAGAAGACTGGTAGAAAAAGGCGTGCGCTTTGTGCAGCTGTATTCATCCGGATGGGATTCCCATGACTTTTTGGAAAGGGCACATGGAAATTTAATAAGAAGTATTGACAAACCGATTGCTGGGCTGATTACAGATCTGAAACGCAGAGGACTACTAGAAGAAACGCTAATTGTCTGTTCGGGAGAGTTTGGTCGAACGGCAGATAACGGCATTCGTGAGGGAGGCATTGCCTACGGCCGGGATCACAATCCTGATGCCATGGCGATCTGGCTTGCGGGAGGTGGGGTTAAAGCCGGGCACACCATCGGCGCAACGGACGAACTGGGACAAGAAGCCGTGGAAATCGTACATCCGATCAGTGATTTACATGTCACTCTCTTACACCTACTGGGTTTGGATGACAACAAGTTGACCTATCTACATGGCGGTCGCTATAAACAACTATCGCAATTTGGTGGGAAAGTAATCAAGGAGCTAATTGCTTAAGTTAATCAATGGAGAAAGCCTCCAAATAATAATCCCGCTCCTACTGTGTTAAGCAAGTCGGAGCGGGACTTTGAGTAGGATACAAGCTTCTATTAATCCATATCTAAAGCATCCTCAATTCTACGGATGCAATCTTTCACATGATAACCACTGATGTTATTGCCATATTTTTTGGAGGCCTTCTTCAAGTCTCCATGCAAACGCAACAAGGTGCCATGTGACATAGAAACAATGTCAGTATACTTAGGATTCATTGATGGTCCTGTGATCCCAGCACCGCCAAACGAGAATCTGAAACTACTGCCTGCTTTGGGCTCTAGCATGCTAATCATCTTCTCCACATACATTTTCTGTAGATTACGACGATGAGTAGTAATCGGACCCGTACGATTCAATTCACTCCAGATGCCTTTATACAAGTCGTCGTACATCTCTTCCATACTGTAAACATCACCTCCGCGAGATTCCGTTTCTATAATGCGTTGCAGCCTTGAGACGGACATCAAGCTATTCAAGGTAGATTCTTGCAGTCTAGCTACTGCAGCAACCCCTTGGTCAGGGCGAAGCTTATTCAAGATATTTGGATCTAACATCCAGGTAGGCGTACTGAAAAGGTGACGATTCAAGAAGTTGATCGCACTCTTTTGCATGTCTTTCGGAGCAGGTTCATAAACCACCTGCTCTTGGTCATACGTTTTCGGCGTTTCAAACACCCCTCCTACCCATTTGGTAACATGACCAATATAACGGCGGTATTGTCCAACTACTCCATCATAAGTCTCTCTGGCCATATCGAAGGTCTTAGCTTCCTCCTCGGTCCAGTCTAGGATGTTAGGAATGATTCGCTGCAAATTCTTTATACCATATTCAGATGCTTTCATGGAATTGTCACCTATGTCCTCAGACTGTGCTCGTGGATCATAGGAACTGGTTTCCGTAATGAACCAAAGCCTATTATTACCAGCCGCTTTTTCTTTATACCATTTGTTAAGGATTTTGCGGTCTTCGTATTCATCTTTTGAATTATAGATCGGCTTGTAATTCCATTCGATTGCCCATTTATCGTAATCTCCTACTCTAGGGAAAAGACTCTTCACCCCATCTTCTGGCTGTGCTACATAGTTGAAACGAGCGTAATCCATAATAGAAGATGTGTGTCCGTGTTTGGCCATGAAGTCAGGATCACGAAGCTTTTCCACGGGAGTAGCATTACTCGATCCAAAATTGTGTCGAAGGCCAATGGTATGTCCTACTTCGTGAGCAGCGACAAACCGAATTAACTGTCCCATCAACTCGTCATCATAGACGTTCGGGCGAGCTTTGGGGTCATTAGGTGCCGCCTGAATGGTATACCATCGCTTCAAGAGCATCATTACGTTATGATACCATCCGATGTGACTCTCCAAGATCTCCCCGGAGCGTGGATCGTGTACATTGGGACCGTAAGCATTTTGAATATTGGAAGCGAAGTATCGAATGACAGAAAACCTGGCATCCTCCAAACTCATATTGGGATCATTCTCCGGCCAATCCTTAGCCTGGATCGCATTTTTCCAACCTGCTTGTTCAAAAGCTACCTGCCAATCTTCGACCCCTTGCTTTAGGTAAGGTCTCCATTTCATCGGTGTGGCAGGATCAATATAAAAGACAATCGGCTTAGCAGGCTCGATTAGCTCTCCATTTTGCTGACGACGGGCATCGGCATCATTTTTAGCTTCTAGACGCCAGCGTACCGCGAAAGTCTCTGTTACCGCTCTTTGATCCTCCCCGTCAAACAAGGTGTAGCGATTGGAGAAGATACCGACACGAGGGTCGAAAAATCTTCTGCGCATAGGGGTCTCTGGCAATAAGATCATAGAAGTATTCAACTCAAAGGTTACAGCGCCTGATGCTACACCTGCCGCCAAGTCTACCGTTCTAGAACGACCTGTGGCTCCAGGGCGAGGAGGGGTCGGAGGCGTAACAGAGTAAGTTTTAACACTGCGAACTTCTACATTGATTGGGAAAGCTTTGATACTTTCTATATAAGAGCGATCTTTTTGAATCGCCTTCATTTTATAGCGACTCTTTGTTCGAGTGGAGATATCAAAAGCCTGATTTGGCTTGTCAAAGAATGGTCCAACTTCAATTAGAACAGAGGTATCCTTACGTGTCGCTTTGATATCGAATGAAGCAGCAATAGGATTTACATTGGAATTCTGAACTGCTTGATAAATAGGCTCTAAACTGTCTGCTACGTTGATATAGCTAACAATTCGAATAAAGACGTTTTTCTTAGGCCCTTTTTCAAACCTGAATACCTGGCGATTGGCTTGTTCTCCACCGTAGCCAGCCCCGGTAGGTGTTTTCGACATACGGGTGATGGCCATGATATCTCGGCCGAAGAGTGATTCAGGAATCTCAAAGTATCTTTTATCACCTACCTTATGGACGTGAAGCATGCCTTCCATGGTCTCGGCATCCTTTGTGATAATATCTTGGAAGGTCTTAGGTTTCTCTTTCTTCTTTTCATCTCCGTCCTTGCCTCCTTTGAGGCCTCTGGGACCCTGAGGCTGGGCTACACCCAAGACAGGAATCAAAAACAATAAGAATAAATATAGCAAGGCTTGAGATAGCCTAGCTGGCTGGAAAGCTTTTTTCATACTAGCAAATTTGGTCAACGATTATGTAAGCACAACTCCCAAAAGAGTCATTTTGTTTAGGGCGTCAAACTTAAAAGTTTTTGACCAGTTATTTAAAGCCAGTAGTAGAATTAGCAGGATTAGTAAAATCTAACAATGGTTCAGGAAAAATGGTGACAGTTTCTGCTGCTTATTTTAGGATACCAATTCAATCTTGTTTCTGCCCAATCTCACTTTCCCTTGTTTCTCGAGTTGTTTTAGAAGGCGTGAAATAGCTTCTCTTGAGGCATTCAGGTCGTAGGCAATAGCCTGATGAGTGGTTGATAATATGGGATTGGTATTGACTTGGACTTTCTGTTTTAAGTACTCCAAGAGTCTCTGATCCATCTTCTTGAAAGCAATGCTGTCGATGGTTTTGATCAAATCCCGCATTCTTAGATCGTAAGATCGCATCACAAAGTTTTTCCAGCTTTGATACTTACGCATCCATTCATCTACATATTGGATGGGGATTCCAATCATGCTTACGTCCTCTTCTGCAATTGTACGGATATCACTTTGTTTATTCATCATGCAACATGAGAAGGACATAGAGCAGGTCTGACCCACTTCCAAGAAATACAACAATAACTCGTTTCCTTCCTCATCTTCTCTCAACACCTTGATGCTGCCCTCTATTAGCAGTGGGACAAGTTTTATGTATCCTCCATAATCTTGTATTACCTGTCCAGCTTTGAAATGGTACAGTTTCCCAACCGACACCATTTCTTCGTGCAATGCTTTCTCAGATAATTCGGGAAAATGGCGTTGCAATAGGCGTGAAATATCCAATTCAGTTGCATTCATTTCTCAGCTAGTTTTTCTTCAATCGAGGCCAATCTTTGTTCAATCTGTAAGAGTTTTTCCAGTATAATTACATGCGTCTTCTTGGCATCGATTCCAACCGGACTTGTTGCGCTGTGGATAGCTTTTGCGATTGCGTCGAATTTCTCTTTTTCTATTTCGAGATCCATAATTTAGATGAATTTAGGCTTGTAGATAAAAATAGCTGAAATAGATCGCTTCCGCCTATTTCAGCTATTTGTGCATCATACTTAAGGTATGACTGCTATATCATTAGAGAATTAAACAATAGCGAAGGCATAACCTATCGCTGACTTCTCTTACATGTTACATTGACAGTTTTCCAAGCACTCAATGATCAAAGAAACATCCCTCTCTTTTAGAGAGTACATCATGCTTCTACCTTCCCGCTTGACACTGAGTATCCCCTTCAACCTCATATTTTGTAGATGGTGCGAAGTTAGAGATTGTTCACTTCCCGTTCGCTCACAGATCTCCTTTACAGAGAGCTTCGGATACTGCTCAAGCAAGTGAATGATGGCTAAACGAGTCGGGTGCGCTACGGTTTTCAATATGTAGGCAATTCGCTCTAACTTCTCTACTAATTCCCCTTGAATTACATTATTTGAATCCATGTGTTAAAGGTATGAACATATTTTCACAATAACAAAGGAGCATCTCTGCTAGCTGGATATTTCCAACATTGCTTTGATCACGCCAGTTTCTGGTTTCAACCAGTCTTCAAAGTGTTGGGGCATGTCTAGAAAAGGAACAGTATGGGTAACAAAAGAGTTTACCGGAAAAGCCTTTTGATTCAGTTTATCCATGACATAATCAAAATCTTGTCTCGTGGCATTCCTGCTACAAAGCAGACTAGTCTCTTTAGCATGGATCGATGGATGGTGATAAGTAAGCTTCCCCTTAAATAATCCAACCAGTACAAATTTTCCACCATGCGACATATAATTAATCCCGCTTTCAAGAGCTCTTTTATTGCCTGTAGCATCATAGACTATTTGTGCCATATCTCCATCTGTAAGTTCTTCAATTCTGGCCTGTGGGTCCCCTTTCAAAACATTGACAGTGTCTTTTATGCCAAGCTCTTCCTTTACGAACTCTAATCGGCTATCCTGAACATCTAGAGCTATCACACGTGCTCCCTCTAACTGGGCAAAGGCCATTACTCCGATTCCGATAGGGCCACAACCCATCACCACTACCGTATCGGCAGAAGTAACTTGAGAACGGCGGATCGCATGTGCACTAATCGCTAATGGTTCCAAAACTGCAATCTCTTCCCACTCCAAATGATTAGCTGGCAAAAGAAGATTTTGAGACAAGACAATTCTCTCTTGCATACCACCATCACTATGAACACCCAACACTTGAATAGAGGTACAGCAATTGGGTTTCCCTCTCCGGCAAGCAATACAAACACCACAACTAACATAGGGCATAATTCCTACACGGTCCCCAAGCTTGAAATCAGTCACCCCCGCTCCTACCTGTGCCACCTCACCGGCTAGTTCATGCCCAAGTATTCTCGGATATTGAAAAAAGGGTTGATTGCCCTGATAGGCATGCAAGTCGGTGCCGCAAATACCAATTCGTTTCATCTGAATCAATACTTGATCCCTTTCCAAAGAAGGCTCTTGCTTTTCTTTAATAAGAAACTGTCCAGGTTCCTCGCAGACAATATATTTCATCGAAAATGCTTCAAAAATTTGATAATAAGAGTAAAGAAGATATTTTTGTTCAATCGATTGAACAGATAGCCAAAGATAGCCTAATTTGAAGAATAAAAAAACGACAATCAGTGATATCGCCAAAGCTCTGAATTTATCTCCTTCGGCTGTCTCAAAGGCCCTCAACCATCATCCACGCATCAGCAAAAAGACAATAGAGGCAGTTGAGCAGAAGGCTGCTGAGCTGCGATATGAGCCCAACCATCTGGCAGCCGCTTTGCGGAAGGGCAAGAGTTATTTGATCGGAATAATAGTCCCTGCTATTGATATCAATTTTTTTGCGAGTGTCGTCAAAGGCATAGAAACGGTCATTAACCAGGAAGGCTACAATGCGATCATTACTCAATCTGACGACTTGTCGGAGAAGGAGGTGCGAAACGTGGACGCGCTGCTGAATACACAGGTTGATGGCCTTATTTGCTCTCTTGCTTACGATACTAAAAACTATGAACACCTTAACAAGATTATCGAAAAGGGTGTGCCTCTAGTGCTATTTGATCGGACTCCAAATCGTGCAGATATTAGTACGGTGGTGATTGATGATTACCAAGGAGCGGTCAGCGCTACCCAGCATCTGATTGAGGAAGGTTGCCGAAATATTTTGCATTTGGCAGGACCAAGGGACATTCTTCCCTATCGCCTAAGATCGGAAGGCTACCAGGATGTATTAAAGAAACATGGAATACAGGTTCGTCCAGAATGGATTTTGGAAAGTGGCTTGAGTCAGCAAGATGGAATTAGATGCATTAAGGAGGTGATCGATCGCTATCCAGAAATTGATGCTGTATTTGCAGCAAGTGACCACGCTGCGTTAGGAGCTATGCGGGAATTAGCAGAAAGAGAAAGAAGGGTGCCGGAAGATGTGGCAGTTGTTGGCTTTAGTAACGAAGGTTTTGGCCCATTTG
>ENA-UENX01000156-UENX01000156.1-marine-metagenome-genome-assembly--contig:-NODE-156-length-36527-cov-3.420096_pt1 | contig 36527 bp, 29 predicted proteins | sample MGYA00237875_ERZ529327 | MGnify/ENA primary metagenome ERZ529327 (study PRJEB26372, sample SAMN05368347) | marine metagenome | biome: cultured habitat; feature: ocean water; material: water; isolation... | reverse complement strand
TTGTCGTTAGAGGCAGTACAGAAAGGTCCTCTGTAAGTACCTGGATAGTGCAATGGAAGTCCAAAATCAAGGCAATCTAGCGTAAACAGGTCTTCTCCTACTTCGTCACAATCCTGACGATAGAAGTAGTATCTCAAACGTGGGTCTTCGGTTTCTTTATCTCCGAACATTTCCCACATCATCCAGTTAGACATGTAGTTTCCACCACCGGTCTCATATGCACCATATTTAGGGTGACGAGAGAATGGGTTGTTACGCTCAGTTCCGTAAGGGAAAGCAAAGTCATCACTTGCAGAACTGATCGTTGAGCTCATCAATGCATTTACTGCACTAACGTTATTGTCTACTAAGCGAGTCTGTACATAGTAGCGAAGCTTCATGGTATTAGCAAGCTTCAACCACTTACCAGCGTCACCTCCGTAGTACAAGTCATTAGCAGGTGTTCCCTTAGGGCTACCCAATTCAGCAATCGCTGCATCCAATAAACCTAGAGCGGCTGCATATACAGCTGCGTCATCATCTGCCGCAGGACTTGGGTTTTCTACCCCTTGTCCAGCTTCAGAGAAAGGAACATCTCCGAAAAGATCCACTAAAGTCATGAGCACGTAGGCTTTCATTACCTTAACGGAGCCAGTGAAAGTGTTCAGTCCATCTGCAGAAGCAATTTCAATCACCAAATCCATATCAGGGAAAAGGTTACTGTAGGCCTCATTCCAGATACCATTGAAAGTAGCAGGAGATGTGGCGTTGTCATACAAAGGACCAAACATATGGCGCATACGCACGAACTGCATAGTGATGTCACTGGCAGTGTACGCAAAATCGCGGAAATCTAATACAACTTGGTTATACACCAAATCAAGCTCTGCCTTATCTGCCGTTACAGCATTTGGGTTGTCTAGCAATCCGTCTAGCTCAGTCAAATTGTCACAAGCAGACATAAAAATCACTAGCAAAGTGCAGAGACTTAGCTTAAGAATATTTCTCATGTTTTTTGCTCTTTTTTGATTAGAAGGTAATCCTCAAACTTCCTCCAATTTGTCTAGAAGTAGGTACGTTCATGAATTCAAAACCTCTACCGTTACCTACACCAAGACTCAATACTTCTGGATCAAAGTTAGCACCGTCTGGGAAACCGAAGGCGTCAAACCATAGGTTTTGACCAGAGAGCGTAAATACCACAGAACCAAATGGAGAGTTATCGATGATACTCTTAGGCAATGCATAGGAAACAGATACCTCACGCAACTTAAGATAAGTTGCATCATAGGTACGCATTTCATCTCTAAATACACCACCATTGGTCCAGTAGTGATTGTTAGGAGTAATCTGGATGTTGTTAGGTGTTCCATCACCTAGTACACCAGGTACAATTACAGGAACGAAACGATCAAAGTCTGTTTCCTGCAAAATACCACGACCCATCAAAGTAGAAGGACCAGTAGCGTAGATCACACCTCCATCAGAATATGTAATAAGAGCATTAATAGAAAGTCCTTTGTAATTCAAAGATAATCCACCGTTAGCTGTGAAGTTAGGGTTAGGATCACCTAGTTCTCCAATATCTGGAGCATCTTGGTATACACCATTAGATGCGATAATTGGATTACCTGCGTCATCACGACGAATTCTATCCCCTAAGATAATACCGTAAGGTCTTCCTACGATAGCGTAGTTACCCAAGCTACCGTTAGCAGATGCAAATTGAATCTGGTCTACACCCTCAGACAAAGCCTTCACCTCACTTACGATTCTTGTTAAGTTACCGTTTAAGGTCAAAGAGAAGTCAGAAGTCTGGATTGGTGTAACATCAATGCCCAATTCAATACCTTGGTTAGACAGAGACGCACTGTTTACAGTCGTGTTGCTGAAACCAGTAGATGGATCTAACTGTAGGTTGATGATCAGGTCAGTAGATTGCTTATCAAACAAAGAAAGGTCAACCCCTACTCTGTTGTTGATGAAACGACCTTCTAAACCAAATTCAATCTCTGTATGCAACTCAGGCTGCAAGTTCGGGTTACCGAAAGTGTTAGATACTGAGTTCGTATTCAATACGGCACCACCTGCTGCTTTGAAAGCATTAGGCGTAGTAGCCAATACGTTACGAGTATTATATGGGTTTGGATAACCAGCTGAAGTACCGTATCCCAAGCGAATCTTCAAGTAGTTCAACATTGTGCTCTGCTGAAGACCAGGGAAAGCTTCCGTTGGAATGAAAGAAACAGAAGCAGAAGGATAGAATACAGATCTGTTCTCTGGTTCCAATGTAGAAGTCCAGTCATTACGTGCTTGCACGTTGAAGTATAAGTAACTCTTATACCCCAAAGAAGCCGTAGCATACGCTCCCATCAAGTTTTCTTCTCTGAAAGAAGAGAAGTTATTGTGGGTAATGAAGTTGTTGTGAGTCAACAATCCATATACGAACTGTTGTGTACTATAAGTACCAGTGTAGTTTCTAGTATCACGACGGATATTCAAACCAACTACACCGTCCAAGCTCAAGTTTTCACCTAGAGGCTTGTTGTACATCAAGTTCAAGTTGTGATCTTGGATCAAGTTGATACGCTCGTTGGTTTGCAATAAACCATCAGGCTGCTGACGTCCACCTTTGTTGATGTGGTATCTTGATCTGGTGTTGTAACCATCCAAGCCTAAACGGTAAGTAGCAGTCAACCAATCAGCGATATCATAGCTCAAATTGATTGTACCGAAGAAACGGCTAACCAACTCCTTATCTCCAGTATTGTTCAACGTCCAGATTGGGTGCTGGATGTCGTTACCACCACGGTAGTAGATAGATGACTTATCTTGAGGATTTTCATACTCAAGCTCATACAAACCTACAGAACGAGGTGTGTAGAATACGTTAGAGAAAAGAGAAGCAAAGGTCGGGTTCGAACTCGTACTACGACCAGCAGGAGGTGCTACACGGTCAGAGTTAACGTAGTTAAACGTTGTATTTACCTTAAGACCATTTGCTAGTTTAGTAGAGATACCCAAACCAAAGTTGTGCTTGTCATACTGACTCAAAGGCACAAACCCTTCTTCACTACGGTAACCATAGCTGAAGTTCAATGAAGTACCATCAGACAAACGGTTAGCAATGTTGATAGAAGTATTGGCAATCAAACCAGTTTGGAAGAAATTCTCCAGGTTATCGTAAGCTCTATAGTCATAGCGAGCGCCTACATACTCAGGGAATACATCGTTCAAAGCTGCACGATCATAAGGGTGACGGATAGTACCATCAGCACCTAAGCTATTACGGCCTGGCTGATCGAAAGGAGCACCCCAGTTAGAGAATGCCGCAGCAGCTCTGTTCTGCCAACCATTACCGTAAAGGTCTTGATCATCAGGAAGAGAAGCAATATCGTTGGCGAAGAAAGATTGATCGATAGTAACTTCGAACTTCTTGTCCAGTTCAGAAACTGCACCGTTCTTAGTTGTGATCAATACTACACCATTACGACCCGCTTCACCATACAATACCGTTGCACTCAAACCTTTCAATACACTAACTTCAGCGATGTTGTTAGGATCAAGGTCAAGGAAACGGCTGGAAGAAGTAGCACCACCGGAAGCAGCACCACGGTCAGTGTTGGTGTCAGAGTTGAAAGGAACACCATCCACGATGAAAAGAGGTTGGTTGGTACCTGTAATAGAAGAGTAACCACGAATGATTACGTTAGTACCAGAACCTGCCAAACCTGATGTCTGGCTGATATCTACACCTGCAACCTTACCGCGAAGTACACGAGCTACGTCAGCTTCAGGTCTTAGTTCGATATCTTTAGTTCCCAAGGTTGTTACCGCATAACCAAGTGCTTTTTTCTCGCGCTTGATACCCAAACCAGTTACAACAACCTCAGTAAGTTGTTCTGCAGATTCAGTAAGCGTAACGTCAATTACGTCGGAAACACCAATTGCTACCTCTTCAGTAGCAAAACCAGTGTAGCTAACTACCAATGTAGTAGCTCCTTCTGGGACGGTCAAAGCATATTTGCCGTCGAAGTCAGTAACAGTACCGGTGGTTGTACCTTGAGCCAAAACAGTTGCTCCGATCAAGGTCTCACCACTGTCATCGGTAACTGTACCGGTGATAGTCCTCTGTGCCATGGTTACGCCCACGCAAAAGAGGACCAGTGTAAAAACTAGTGAGAGTTTTTTCATACTAATCCAGTTTTATATGAAAAATAAAAAATCCTACCGTTGTCAAAATTAGGCTTTTTGTTAAACTTTCCATAACGTTTTTTTAACTTTCAAAAAGTTCAACTCGCCAACAAGGGTCAAATGACCCGTTTTTTTAATTCTTTACGGGCCAATTATATTGGAACTTTTACTCCAAAACTGGATAGTGAACAAATTTTTATTTGGTATAAAACTTTTCGCTGAAACTTTCAACCGGAAATCTGAATTGGTCTGCCAAATTACAATCCTAAAATCGTGTTAAAATTTTAATTTTCTTGAACATTTGCACAACACCACATTTTTTGCCACCTCTATACTATAGACCTATTCTTCCGTACGTAAGCAGTACAAATATCGTTGAATGGTATTCTTCAAACCCAGGTATAGGGCATCTGCAATCAAGGCGTGACCAATGGAAACCTCTAGGAGCTCGGGCACCTCTTGCTGATAATAGTGCAGGTTATCTAAATTCAGGTCATGGCCAGCGTTGATTCCTAACCCCAGCTGGTTGGCAAGCTTTCCACAACGGCTATGGGCCTCTACTGCCTTAGCTCGATCTACTTGGTAATTCTTCGCATAATTACCGGTGTAGAATTCAATACGATCGGCACCGACCGCTTTTGCTCCTTCAATAAACTGCTCTTCTGGATCAACAAAAAGCGAGACGCGGATACCCGCTCCTTGCAATTCAGCTATAATCTCCTTCAAAAAGGCTTCCTCTTTGATCGTATCCCAACCGGTATCAGAAGTAAGGACACCCGGAGGGTCAGGAACTAAAGTGGCTTGATGTGGACGATTGTCCAGTACCAACTTCATAAAATTCGGGTTAGGATATCCTTCTATGTTGAATTCCGTTTGCACAATCGCCTTTAATGTTGGGATATCACTGTATCGGATATGTCTTTGATCAGGTCGAGGATGCACCGTGATGCCTTGAGCACCAAAGGTTTCACAATCCTTCGCTACCTGGATCAAGTTAGGCAGATTACCTCCTCTTGAATTTCGCAGCAGAGCCACCTTGTTGATGTTAACGCTTAATCGAGTCATTTCCGTTAATCATTTTGGGAATGAATTCCATTAGACCGCTGTGGTATGCCTTTCCCCACAACTTATTCATCATTCCTCAGTTATTTAATTAAATTCGCAACTGAAGCCAGGGTCAACCCAGGCCAGCTACGGGTCTTTGTTTGGCGCGAAATTACATGCTTATCGTGTACTATTCAAGTTGACAAGAACTCTCAATACTAGAAAGTAATGGCCTGGAATCATCAAGACCCAAACCGCCAATTGAGCTAGGGATATAAAATTAGAGCTACATGGAACCGCAAACCTTATCCACCAACACGAGATCTGTAGGTATGCCCTTACTAATGATCCTAGGGTTTCTCTTTGTTGGAATGATAGTCGGCACGCTGCTAGCCTCTCTGCTCAATCTCCTAATCAGCGAAATATGGGGTGTTCCCATTAGTGCAATGGTGGATGTAAATGCTGATACCCCATTCAGTGAACGCCAATTTTTTCGGACCATCAACTTGGTCAGCCATGTCTTTACTTTTACGGTCCCTGGTTTAGCTACAGCATACCTTTTCCATAAAAAACAATGGTGGGACAAGCTTTCACTGAATGTGCAGCCACAAAGCTTCTTTATTGGAGCAGGAATAGTTTGGTTGATGGTTTCCTTTCCATTTGCACAATGGAGCTACTGGATCAATCAGCAACTCCCCTTACCCTCCTGGGCCACCAGCCTAGAGGGACAAGCAGAAGCCATGATCGCTGGTCTCCTGAACATGGAAGGAATCGGCGAATTGCTTTTTTCGCTAGTAGTCATGGCCGTAGCACCTGCAGTGGGGGAAGAAATCATCTTCAGAGGTATTGTACAAAAAGAATTTGAAGATCGCATGCGAAATCCGCACTTAGCCATTTGGTTGGCAGCGGTAATTTTCAGTGGTTTCCATATGCAATTTGAAGGTTTTCTTCCACGGCTCATCCTTGGAGCTTTGTTGGGCTACCTGTTTTACTGGAGTAAGAATTTATGGATTCCTATAATTGTACACCTTTTCTACAATGGTATACAGATCGTCGCCTACTACTCCTATGGCGAGGCATTGGATGAAATGGCAGCTGAAAGCGAAATGCCAAATCTATTCCTTAGCCTAGGATCTTTGGTTTTATTCATTATTGGGGGATGGTATTTGGCAAAGCATAGTAACACATTAGAGGAAAAGACTGTATGAAAGGACTGCTAAGACGAGCAATGACCGCCGTAGTTTTCGTGGTGGTAATGATTGGAGGGCTATTCGGAGGCCATTATTCATTTGTGGCCCTTTTTCTATTAATTACCGGGCTTTGCCTCTGGGAATATCTTGGTTTGGTATTGGAAAATGCCGGTAAAAAAGATTCAATCCGCAAACTGTTAGGATTGGGGATGGGCATTCTCCCCTTTGTGCTTGCTTCCATTGTAGAACTCAATCTGATTTCTGATAGAGAGAATTTCATCATACTAGCCTCTATCCTATTTTCCCCTTTTGTTTTTTTATCCTTTGTGTACGAACTCTATACCGATTCTGATAAACCCTTTACCAATATTGCTTATATGATTCTAGGGGTATTCTATATAGGGATTCCCTTTGCCCTATTAGATTTTGTCGCTTTTTCTGGCGGATCCTACTATCCTACGATCGTGCTGGGACTATTACTGCTGACCTGGACCAATGATACGATGGCTTACTTAATTGGCTCACAAATTGGCAGAACCCCATTGTTTCCCAGGATTTCTCCAAAGAAGACCTGGGAAGGAACGCTGGGCGGTGCGACGGTAGCATTTGTGATGGCTTATCTCCTAAGCCTGTATATCCCAGAGCTCAGTCTAACCAACTGGCTAGTACTAGCACTAATTATTTCAGTTTTTGGGAGTTTAGGTGATCTGGTAGAATCCATGCTGAAGCGCAGCCATGATATTAAAGACTCAGGCAGTCTACTTCCTGGGCATGGCGGATTTTTGGATCGCTTCGATGGTTTTATCTTTATGTTGCCCTTTGCCGCGGCTTATCTGTTGTGGATTAGGTGAGGGGGAGAGAGAGGAGGACAGAAATAAGAAGACAAAAGGTAGAGGTCAGAAGACAGATAACAGACACGGACTTCCCCTATCTGACATCTGACCTCTGACATCTGACAATTGACCTCTGACAACGAAGTGATCTAACATCCGACATCTAGTCCCTGACAGCTCAATGATCTAATTTTCCAAAAGTTAAGAGCAGGTTAAATACCCGCCCTGTCCAGAGATATCCAAATGCCATTTCTATTTTTGATGGTGTCAAAGGAGCCACACTTTGACTGGACTTGCAAGTAACTTACTCCTCAAAAAGGTGATTTTGCAAATCACTTGTCGGACCAAGTCGGTTCGGAGTTTACAAGAATAGCACAACAAGTAGGATATAATTTTGTCTCTCCTATACTTTACACAACCTATTGGGAATGAGCTTTTTTTCAATTCCAGTAGGAGAGATAATCTTTTATAATTCTAAATCGAATTGTAGATTTACGCATTCTTTCAAAGAATAGATAGTACGATCATTCAACTGCACGAGCAATATAAAATCAAAATTATCAATGGAATCATCAGCCTTTAACCCGAATGATGAAAAGGAAGATAAACCACCGATCTTTTCGTCCTGGCAGCAGATGTACATCTTTGTGCTAGTCTCGCATACAGTCATCATCTTATTGTTTTACCTTTTTTCCCAAGCCTTTTCTTGACCAGCGTTGACATCTCCCCTCGATGATCACGCTTTACGCTTGAATTTCTTCACCAAATTACCGCCAGCGGTAGTTTTGAAATGACTTTTCACTAATGCATTTACTCGACTGGACGATCATGCTAGGTACCTTACTAGGTATCGTGGCATATGGAGTTATAAAGACACGGAACATTAATAATGTACAAAGTTATCTGTTAGGGGATCGCGATCTCAAGTGGTGGACCATCGGCCTTTCTGTAATGGCTACCCAAGCTAGTGCCATTACGTTCTTATCTACACCAGGACAAGGCTATATAGATGGAATGGGATTTGCGCAATTCTATTTCGGTTTGCCGATCGCCATGGTGATTCTCTGCGTATTCTTTCTTCCCATCTACTATAATCTAAAAGTATATACGGCCTACGAGTACCTGGAGGGGCGGTTTGATCTAAAGACCCGCTCACTCACCGCCATATTGTTCCTGGTGCAGCGAGGGCTGGCGGCGGGTATTACTATATATGCGCCGGCTATTATTCTCTCCACCATTTTGGGTTGGTCACTGAATATCACTGTATTTTCCATTGGCTTAATAGTCATCTTTTATACGGTTGCCGGCGGTACTAAGGCCGTCAGTGTTACCCAAAAGCAGCAAATGATAATTATCCTAACCGGGATGGTCATTGCCGCCATTATCATAGTGAATAAATTACCAGAGAATATCTCCTTTGTGGAGGCATTAGGTGTAGCGGGGAAAATGGAGAAATTGAATGTGGTGGATCTCAATTTCGATCTATCCAATCGATACAACCTGTGGTCCGGTATACTAGGTGGTGTTTTCCTTTTTCTATCTTACTTTGGTACCGACCAATCTCAGGTGCAGCGGTATTTATCAGGTAAGTCTCTCACGGAAAGCCGGCTAGGATTACTCTTCAACGGTATTCTGAAGGTTCCTATGCAGTTTCTTATCCTGTTTGTTGGGGTAATGGTATTTGTATTTTTCTTGTTCATCAAGCCGCCCTTGCACTTTAACGCATCCAATGTCGAGAAGCTGCAGCAGAGCGAGCTCTATGCTGACTACGAAGTCTTGGACCAACAACATGATCAAATTTTTGCCGCGCAACAAGAAGAAATCAATGCTTTAGTGGCTGCCATGCGAACGGAGGACCAAGCAGCGATAGCTGATGCCAAAGAAAAGGTAATGGCTATGCATGAGGAGCAAAAAGCACTGCGCGTTCAGGCGGGACAGTTGATTGAAGATTCCGGACTTAATCTCCAGAATAATGATAAAGACTACGTATTCATCACCTTTATCATGAACTATTTGCCCATTGGGTTAATAGGTCTATTATTGGCCGTGATCTTCTCGGCGGCCATGTCTTCGACAGCTTCCGAGCTAAATGCTTTGGCTACCACCACGGTGATTGACATCTATAAGCGGTCCCTGGTGAAGGATCGAGAGGATCAACACTATCTGCAAGTATCCAAATGGATAACTATTATGTGGGGTGGAATAGCTTTATTCTTTGCCGTTACAGCAAGCCTGTTCGAGAACCTCATTCAAGCCGTAAACATTATCGGCTCTCTATTTTATGGTGTGATTTTGGGGATATTTATGGTGGCTTTTTTCTTGAAAAAGGTAAAAGGCTCAGCCGTTTTTATCGCAGCATTGATTGGAGAAGCATGTATCCTTAGCTTGTGGTACTTAGACAAAATAGAGACCATATCTATCTCCTACCTTTGGTTTAACCCTATTGGTTGCTTTTTAGTGATGATCATCGCCAGTATCATTCAAGGCATGAGTGGAGATAAAGAAACAGCAGCAGCGGCCTAGAAACCTAGGTAAGTGGTGGGATTTGTAACCTAATAAAAATGAAAAAGGATTTTACCGGTTTGGTAAAATCCTTTTTTTGTTTGTAAAGCAGATTTGGATTGATTTTCCCAGTTTCTACTTAGAATGCCTCGTTTACTACGTCAAATTTGAACAATAGTAACACGATCAATAGGATGAATAAAATGATCATGGGAAATGAGATTTAGTTCAAAGGCCATAGGGTAATACAACTACTCTCTTTTGTTCATGGTAACTCCTACTTAAAACTCAGATAACAAGTCTAAAACACATAAAATAAAATTTAAATATGAGTTAAACCTTGTTTCATAACTGACCGTCTTTCAGTAGGTTTAGTCGAATAATTACTGGGTATTTAGGCTAACAAGATAGCGTATTCTATACAGATTGTCAAGTAAACTCGTACGTCAAATGGATTGTGCCTTGACATCTATTTCAATGTCAAGGCACAGTCAGAAACTAGATTTTTCTTATGAATGAGTGAAGACTATTTCTTAGCAGTCCATTCTTTGATAGACTTTTCATTCATGCGAATATAATCTTTGTTACCAGCCTTTTCAGCTAGTTCCTTAGACTTCTTAGCAGCTTCAATCGCTTCATCTGTCTTACCTAGATCAGCAAGAATCAGCGCCTCACGGCGTACCTGCCAGAATCTTGGATTATCTACTTTGGTAGCTTTTTGAACCATTTCTAGGGCCTTATTCAAGTCCTTTCCAGCTTCATGGTAATAGGTACCCGCTGCAAAGTAATCACCTGCTGTAGGTCCAGCTAGAACACGATCAATCGCTGCCATTACTTTAGAGTCTACTTCAGCTTCCACAGGGATAGCAATCATAGTCTTTTCCCACATGGCATAAAGGTTTGCTGAATTGGATTTCAAATCTCCTAACATCATAGAGAATGATTCTACTGCAAAAGGCAACTCTTGTGCATCGGTCTTTACGACAGCAGCAGGTGTTTTTTCTCGGTAGCTTCCCCAGTTTCCACCTTCATATGGAAAGAACATGATTTCCCAGCTTTTAGCAGTTGGCTTAGCAAGAACGGCATATTCTCCGCCTTTTACTGCCTTACCACCTAGAGTCACGTCATCGCTGAATGAAATCTTTGTAGCCTGATTCGCACCAAAACGCCATACATCGCCAAATGGAACCAATCCATCATCTGCGAAGATGGTACGCCCTTTCATACTTGGTCGAGAATAAACTATGTGCACCTCCGTAAGGCCCACCGTTTGCTTGATCTCAGAAGTAGGACTTGGTTGGGGAGTAGGAATCTGACCAAAAGCTTGTCCAGCTAAACATGCCAATACAAATAAGCTTAAGAACAGTTTTTTCATTATAGCTTGTTTTTAGTTACAGAAATAGTAAACTTCGCGCCGAAGTTATAGCTTTAGCCCAGAATACTAACTAATTTCTGGCTTTTTAAAACTTTCTTAAGATTAGTGTTTATTCTCAAGTTATGGGTGATAGACCGCACAACTGAAGGAATATTTCCAACACTTGAGAAGGAGGCTATAGCTCTTTCAATTTCTCCAACTATGACCATAGCAATCATCGCACACGATGGGAAGAAAGCCGATATGGTAGGCTTCATAAAAGATCATCTAGCACTTTTTCAAGACAAGAAAATCAGTTTAATAGCTACTGGAACAACTGGCTCTCACGTAGAGCGGGCCGGCTTGAATGTGGAAAGAATGTTGAGTGGTCCTTATGGTGGGGATGCACAAATCGCTAGTCGTTTGGTGGAAGGTCAGGTTGATATGGTCATTTTCTTCCGTGATCCACTGGGCAAGCATCCGCACGAGGTGGATGTAAATATGTTAATGCGACTTTGTGATGTGCATAATATTCCGCTTGCCACCAATGAAGCGGCAGCAGCGCGTCTAGTGAAGACTATCTAATCTTACAGCAAACTATTTCAGCCATGCTTCTCACCTCATTAGGCTCGAAGCTGGATGGCATGGCGCTCGATGGTCTGGTATAAATCCTTTGGTTTGAATGGTTTAGTAAGGAAATCATTCATACCCACATCGAAAGCCCTTTGACGGAAATCCGCTAGGGCCGAGGCGGATAAGGCGATGATCGGCAGCGACTGATACTTGAGCTCCTCCCAACTCCGGATAGTTTCGGTAGCTTCATAACCGTCCATCCGCGGCATCTGGAGATCCATGAGAACGAGGTTATAATCCTTCTCTCTTACCTTCTGCAAAGCTTCATAGCCATCACTAGCGATGTCGATTTCCATATCCCAGAACTTCAGGATGCGCTTCACGACTTTCACATTAAAGACATTGTCTTCTACGATTAAAATTCGTTCAACGCCTTCAATTCCTTTTTCTTTCAGCACATTCTTGGTTTCCACCATGGTCTCTTGTGGTGCTTCACCCACCGGATAAGGTAGGCAGAAAGAAAAAGCAGAACCTTTACCCAATTCACTTTGCAACTTGATCACTCCACCCTGTAATCCTACCAAACGTTTGGTGATAGCAAGGCCTAAACCAGTTCCACCAAACATTCGAGTAGTATGCTCATCAGCCTGAGAGAAACTTTCAAAAATTGCCTTGTGCTTTTCCTTTGGAATTCCGATACCAGAATCTTTCACTTCAAAGTACAACTTGGCCTCCCCATCTTTGGTTTTACCATGTAACCTAATCGTAAGAATGATTTTACCTTCTTCCGTAAACTTTATGGCGTTATTGATCAGATTGATGAGTACTTGACTTAGTCGCGTGGGATCGCCTACGAGGTAGCGAGGGATATCCTCCTCCATGTCTAGCTGAAATAACAACTGCTTGTCCTTGGCTTTTGGAGAAAGCGTCTTATAGATGTTGTTAATCACTTCTTTGACATCAAAATTAGTACGCTCAATGACCATCCTACCCGCTTCCATTTTACTGTAATCTAGGATATCGTTGATGATTACCAGGAGGTTCTCAGCAGAAAACATAATAGTATCAAGATGTTCTTTCTGGTCTTCTCTTGGATTTTCTTCCTTGAGAATATGAGTCATACCGATTACCGCATTCATCGGAGTTCGGATTTCATGACTCATATTAGATAGGAAATTGGATTTGGCTAAGGTTGCCTCCTCCGCTTTTTGTTTAGCTATAGTTAAGTATTCGATTTCTTCCTTAATCTCACCCGTTTCAATTACCAATTGATTTTTCTGACGAATTAGCTCTTCATTAACCTTACTAAGTTTAGAATTCTTATGATGAAAGCGTCTGAGCAAAGGCTGGATCAAGAGAAACAAGCAGACCACTGTCAGGATGATCAAGAAGGAAGCGATCAACAAACCTATTTCTTGCAATTGTTCTATCCTTTCCTGGGCTTCTTCCTCATAATTGCCAACGATGGCATCCATCAAGGGTAAAAACTTCTGATCATTAGAGATAATGGTGGAGAGAGAACTGGACATGAGCGAGGCATCCGGAGCATCTAGCACTTCATGTGCAGCGGTCGTCAGGCCCAAGTAGGAGTCTTGCATGGAGTCAAAGAGAGATAGAGTCGTGCTGCTATTGCTTCGTCCTTCATCGAGGCCAAGATCAGGGCTTCCATGTTGAAGCGCCCAATGTTGCGTCTCTAACTTTTCCAAGGCATGTTCCAATTCTACCCGGATCGTAGAATTGGCTGAATTCTCAACTAACAACAGTGCACTCTTGCCAATCTTCTGGCTATACATCCGTTGACTCCCCGCCACATTGATGATGCGAGAGTCTGCCAGGCTATGCTGCACCGACTGATAGATCACGAACTGGGAAATAAAAATCCCCAGCACTAGTGTACCTAAAAACAGGTATAGGGTTGTTCTATAATTCACAGGGGGTCCTTTTGAAACACAAATCTACATATTTGATTTTTATTAAATTAAATAATATGTAATATCTGTGACATGGAAAGCGCCCCTTATCTTCCCATCATTCCAGCATAAGCTATCCCTGTCAAACGATGCATATCATAATCATACGTACTAAGATCTTCAGCGTTGAAATCTCGAATGTGGGCATGTCCGCATGATCGAGCAATCACCTTGATTAGGTCGTTAGTCGCAGTAAGGAAGTTATACAATTGAGTAGCGGATTGATCAACCTTTAAGCGAGCGCGAAGATGTGGCTTTTGCGTAGCTACACCAACTGGACAGTTATTCGTTCCACAAGCTCGCATCCCAATACACCCAACAGCCTGTATCGCGGAATTGGCAATGGCAATTGCGTCCGCTCCCATCATCATAGCTTTCGCGAAGTCTTCTGCCACTCGCAATCCACCCGTGATCACCAGGCTGATATCCTTGGCACCGATTTTATCCATATGACGCCTTGCCCGTGCCAGCGCTGGTATAGTAGGAATATTAATGTTGTTTCTCAAAACAGTTGGTGCTGAGCCAGTTCCACCACCTCGCCCATCCAAAATTATATAATCAGCTCCTGCCGCCAATGCAAAGTCAATATCTGCTTCAATTCGGCTGGCAGCAATCTTAAATCCGACTGGAATCCCACCGGTAATTAGCCGAACCTCTTTGGCAATTTCTTCAAAGTCAGCCACCGTTTTCAAGTCGGGGAAAGCAGCTGGTGAAATAGCTGTCTGTCCCACTTCCAAGCCTCTAACACTAGCAATCTCTTCGGTTACCTTATGGCCAGGGAGGTGGCCTCCCGTACCCGTCTTAGCACCTTGTCCACCTTTAAAATGGAAAGCCTGAACTTTCTTCAATTTATCGTAGCTAAACCCAAATTTCCCACTAGCTAGCTCATAAAAGTAGCGCCGGTTATTCGCTTGTTCTTCCGGAAGCATTCCCCCTTCGCCAGAGCAAATTCCCGTCCCTGCCATATCCGCTCCTTTTGCTAGGGCAATCTTGGCTTCCCGTGACAATGAGCCGAAGGACATATCCGATACAAAAAGTGGAATTTCTAGTACCAGTGGCTTCTTTGCACGAGGACCAATGACAACATCTGTTCCCACTTCTTCATGATCTAGCAGCGGTCTTTTAGCCAATTGAGCGGGCAAAAACTGGATATCCTCCCATTTTGGCAAAGTAGTCCTATCCACCCCCATTGAGGCGGAAGGCCCGTGATGACCATAGTTTTTAAGTCCATTTTTGGCCAATTCCTTGATGTACAAAGTATAGGGCTCGGTAGGTTCTGGATGCGTATCCTGGTAGGTGCTTTGGTATTCATTTCGGCGAAATCGCTGCGGGTGTATCTCCTCAAAGGCCACCACATCGGCTTTATCCACGTACAACCATCCTTCTGAAACTGCAGCTTTGAACTTTTGCAAAAACTCGGAATTGTTATACTCACTCACGCCGGAATCGATTCTATAATCCCAATGATGCACTCCACAGATTAAATTATCGTGATCATCCACGTGACCATCAGAGAGTAAGGCTCCGCGGTGCAGGCAACGGCCGTACATCACAGAGACATCATCACCATATCTTACAATAACCAAATCTGTGTTTTCCACAAGGCCGTAGGTGGGCTTTCGGTCTTCAAGGGTTGACCATTCCAATAACTTTACAGGGGCCACTAGCTGTGAGAAGTCGTGCATCAATACTCTGTTTTAGTCGATTTAAGAATGTCTAAATATAAGGATTAGCCTCCAACTGAATGTTGGCTGAAGGACATCTGACTAAAACTTAAGAGAGAAGAAGGAAATCTTGAAAAGAAAAATCCCCTTTTTGAGCACAAATTGCCACTCAAAAAGGGGATTAGCAGTTAAGGGTCTATGCTGCTACTTCTTAGTCATCTTACCATCTTTGCTTATCTGCAATGGTGATTCTGGGAAATCCGCATTGGTCAACTCAATGACCTCATTAATCGCTCTATTCTGACTATCAATCTTCGGGCCATGTGTTTTCATCTGGTAGATAGGAATCAATTGACCACTTACGAAACGCCCATCCTTCGCTAATTCCAGCTCAACAATCGGTGCCACCCCAGCAGATCCTCTCAAATTGAATCGACCATAAGTACAAAAATTCCCTAAACTATAGGTAATGAAACGATCCTTGTACAACTCTACTCCTCGGGTGACGTGTGGTCCATGACCGAACACAACGTCTGCTCCGGCATCGATCACCGCATGGGCAAAGGCGTGCACATTTCCACGATTCTCACCATAATAGGTTTCGGTGCGCTTAGGAACATGACGGTGCTTGGCCCCTTCAGCTCCCCCATGGAAGGAAACAATCACGATATCAGCCTTCTTCTCCAGCGATGCAACAATCTCCTTCGCCCGGGAAAGATTCCGGATATCACAGGTTCCGCGATTAGGGGCAAAGGCGCAAAAACCATAGGTCACGCCATTTTTTTCGAAAACAGCAGTTTCGTCCGTCCCTGCTAAACCTGCATAGGCAATGCCCATTTCATCCAGGACTTCTTTCGTACGTTTTCTGCCTGAAGGGCCAAAGTCTCCAGAATGATTATTAGCCAGACTCACCACATCAAAGCCAGCCTTGACAAAATGATTCACATAGCTTTCCGGAGATCTAAAGGCATAACATAAGCTGGGGTTACTACAGCGTTTCACCGTTCCTCCTTCATCCAAAATCGTCCCCTCTAGGTTACCGAATGTCAAGTCAGCCGACTTCAAAATGGATTCTACATCAGTTAATAGGTCTTTACCACCATTAGCTGGTAAATAAGACTTCGAGGGATAATTGGTGCCAAGCATCATGTCACCAACTCCAATCACTTTATAGGTTTGACTTTTCAGGCCATTTAGCGGTAAACCCAATACCATAATGAAGAAAAGACTTCCCAAAGGGAAGCCTTTCCATGTTGATCTGTTGATCATATTCTTTTCGTGTTAATGTTTTCTTCTAGTGTAGAGATTGGTTAACTGTTTCGGACAACTTAACCAATTCAGCGTACTCTTCAGGACTTAGACCATCCGTTACAAACTGGATTGGATTTACCTTCGTTCCTTTGTGATGTACCTCGTAGTGGCAGTGTGGAGCAGTAGAGGCTCCAGTACTTCCTACAATACCGATCTTTTGACCTCTGTTCACTTCATCTCCTACTTTCACATCGATACGATCCATGTGAGCATATAGGGTTTTGTAACCGTAGCCATGGTCGATTACGACGCGAAGACCGTAACCAGAACCTCTGCCAGCTTTAACTATGCGTCCTTTACCAGTAGCCTGAATTGGCGTACCTCTAGGCGCAGTAAAATCAATGCCGGAATGCATTCTTTTCACCTTGTAGATGGGGTGAATTCGGTATCCAAAACCCGATAGGAGACGAACTTTTCTAGCTAACTTATCAGAACGAACTGGCTTGATGGCTGGTATTGCCGCCAACATGTCCTCCTTATTGCTAGCTGCCATTAGAATGGTATCTAAAGAGTTCGACTGTAAAACCATCTGACGTCGTAGTCGATCACTCTTCTCTTTGATTTTGGCCAAGGTCTCTCCAGAGTACTTCAGTTGTCGGTACTCCTTATAGCGATCGTGGCCACCAATACCACCATTCCAAACATTCTCGTCAATTGGATCCATTTCGAAAACTACGCGGTGTGCGTATGCATCTCTTTCTTGAATGTTACCTAAAGCTTCGCTCATCTGATCAACCTCAGTACCCATTTTCTCTATCTCAGAGCGTAACTTCTCGTTTTCATTCAACAAAGCTCTCTCATTTGGAGAGGGAAAGAAGCGGTGTGCAAGCAACATAAAAAGAAATCCAGTAAAAAGTGCCGCACATGTAAATCCAAAAACTCGCAGTAATTTAATACTCAGTGGTTCTACAACCTCCTCATACTGTAAAGTCTGAGTGTTGTAAACAAATTTTTCTTTTCTCATGAGTGTTTAATGTAAGCCAAAAAGTAAAACATGCAGCGCTTCCGCAGAAGCTAAACCGGCTCAAAAATGTGCCGGAACTGAATGCCTAGTTTTCAAATCTCTCTTTGGAGTGTTTTACTTTCAGATGGCTAGATCAAATATAGTTTCAGCCCTTAGATAAAAAAAATTTTTTGCCAAAATTTAGACAAAACCATCATCAAAAGCTGAATTTCAACATAAAACATCATCAAATTGAGGTCAAAAAATGCTATTTCTTAGCACTTTTACCTACCAATCGGTTTCTAATTTCCCGTATATAAGCTGACCCTAACAGGCAAAAGTGACCACTTTTGGACGACTATTTGACACCTGTATAATAGGGAAACGTAATTCGTTTCTACTATGTAAAGTGAATGATTAAGTGTAATGCACTTACTAGGGTTAGTATGCCTCTCTTGAGGGTAGTTTCATCGTACTAGAGGTGTCCTTCACTGGGACAAATTAGGCTAATTGGATAGTTCAATAGAGGGATCAGGGAGAACAAATAGCTATATTACATATTTGTCTTAATGTCTAACGTAATTTTTTCATAGGGAGCGCACAAAGATGGATTTATTTCGCTGAGAATTGTGTTAATTAAGAAAATTTTAACATTTCCACAACATTTAGCCCACGTCCGATTGCCAAATTTCAAAAATTCTACAAATATTTTGGTCTGATTGTAATATGCTTCATGCCTTTCATAGACTAAAGTCATAAAACTACTGATCTCCATGATGCGTACCGATGAATTGCAGCACAAACTGGCTGAATTACACAGTGATAGCTATGCCTGGGCAATTCGTTGCTGTGCCGGGGATCAACATCTGGCAGAAGAAGTGCTGCAAGACTCATACCTGAAAGCGCTGCGAAAGATCAAAGCCTTCAAAGGGCAAGCTAGCTTCAAAACCTGGCTCTTTGCCATCATTCGCTATACCGCTATTGATCATGCCAAGGCTAAAGCTAAACGCAAAACAATACAGGTTGAGGAAGTATCCAATAGCATTCGAAGCCAGCCCCCTACTGTGGAAGATCCCGATCGAAAAGCCCTTAGCACTATGTTCCGAGAGGCTTTGGATGAGCTTTCTCCAAAACAAAGAAGAATCCTTCACCTAGTATTCTATCAAGCTTGTAGCATTAGTGAAGCTGCTGAAATCATGGATATCCAACTAGGTACAGCCCGTACTCATTATGAGCGGGGCAAGAGCCGTCTGAGGCAACTCCTAGATAAACAAGAATTGCTGAAACAAAAGCTCCTATGAAAAAGACAAATCCATTTAATAAGATCATACAGCAATTGTACGAAGAGCAGCGTGCCGACGAAAAAAATGAAGCGCCCGACTTTTCAAAGCTGTTTGATCAGGCACAACAAAAATATCGTAAAATGAAAAATCAAAAATGGCTGGCTGTTGGTCTAGCGCTATTGGCTATCTGCTTGATCGGTCTGAGCTTCGTAGATAAGGAAGCGCCCTCAGCTAAAGAGGAAATTCCTATTGCAAAAGCAAGTATGCCTTTATATGATATCTTGATGAAAGATGGAAAGATCATCACCAACGATATTCATTTCGATTATGACAACGCTACGATCCGACCCTCTTCTATGGCTATCATCCAATCGATTGCTGAAATGATGGAACAGCATCCAGAGGTAAGACTTAGTGTGGAAGGGCACACGGACGCATCTGGTTCCAGCAGCTACAATCAGAAGTTGTCTAATGTCCGGGCTATAGCCGTACGAGATGCCTTGGTTAGCCTAAAAGTTGATCCTTCTCGCTTAAGTGCCAAAGGCTTCGGGGAAGATCGTCCTATATCCAGTAATAAAACGGAGTCTGGCAAAGCCTTAAACCGAAGGGTAGAGTTTGTAAAAAAATAGTAACTACGCCGCGATATCCCTACCTTCCGCTTGCGATTACCTTGACTTCGCAAGCGGAACCCTTTCTCCCCCAACCTTTCCTTCTCCCCTTTCAACACTAGCATCGTCAATACCGCCCTTTTTTTGTGGAACCAAAAGCTTCAATTATCGCTTAATTGCATAGCGGAGCTTAGGTAAGAGTGAATACATGTCCAAGGAAGCTGAAGTAGTGCATCTTCATTTGTCCGTAGTATGGAAGTTGCTTGTAGTCAGTCATTGAGAAGCCGATAATCAAGGCTTTTTGCAGGGCTATAGCGCTTAGAAAATGCCCTTCATATCTTCTAGGATAATTGTGTACTCATACTTATCTTCGCGGTTCATTCAAAAACACTTCTCTGGTAACAGTTGTGAATAGCACAGTGAGTGAAACTATAAGCTTCTTGAGATAGCCAAATTTCACTTCCATCAACAGCTACATTCACCGGCATCATCAGAGAACCACTAAATGGTGTATCCGTAATGATGACAGCACAGGAAATTCGAGATCAGTTTTTAGATTTCTTTCGATCTAAACAACACAAAATCGTTCCCTCGGCACCGATCGTAAACAAAGATGATCCTACCTTGATGTTTACCAATGCCGGGATGAATCAATTCAAGGATTTGTTCCTTGGCAACCAAGTGCCTGATGCCAGAAGAATCGCGGATACTCAGAAATGCCTTCGCGTTTCTGGTAAGCACAACGACCTAGAAGAAGTAGGTTTAGATGGTACACACCACACTATGTTCGAGATGTTGGGGAACTGGTCCATTGGTGATTACTTCAAAGAGGAGGCCATTGCCTGGTCATGGGAATTGCTTACCGATGTATATAAATTGCCCAAAGATCGCATCTACGCCACCGTATTTGGTGGAGATGAGGCCGATGGCTTACCAGCCGACGAGGAAGCAAAGGAGATCTGGAAAAAGTACCTTCCGGAAGATCACATTCTCTACTTCGATAGAAAGGATAATTTCTGGGAAATGGGAGATACCGGCCCATGCGGCCCTTGTTCGGAGATTCATATCGATATGCGCTCGGATGAGGAACGGAAAAGTAAGTCTGGTGCTGAGCTAGTGAACATGGACGACCCCATGGTCGTTGAAATCTGGAATAATGTATTTATTCAGTTCAATCGCAAAGCTGATCGTTCTTTGGAAGAGCTTCCGGAACAGCACGTGGATACTGGTATGGGCTTTGAACGACTTTGCATGATTTTGCAAGGTAAGACAGCTACCTACGATACAGATATCTTCTCGCCTTTCATCAAATACATCGAAAAGCAATCTGGCAAGACCTACAGCCATAGTTATGATCCCAAAAACAAGGTAGATATCGCCATGCGCGTGGTATCCGACCATATTCGTGCTGTGGCTTTTGCTATAGCTGATGGGCAATTGCCTAGCAATACCGGAGCTGGCTATGTCATTCGCCGAATTCTACGCCGTGCAGTTCGCTATTATTATTCCTTCCTAGATATCAAAGATCCATTCTTACACACGCTCATCCCAATGTTATCGGATGAGTTCGCTAAGGTATTTCCAGAGCTGGATTTACAGCGTGAGCAAGTGGCCAAAGTGATCGAAGGTGAGGAAATAGCCTTCCTTAACACGCTAGAGAATGGCCTTCGTCGCTTTGAAAGCCTAAGCATAGAAAACAATCAAATCAAAGGTGCAGATGCCTTTGAACTCTATGACACTTATGGTTTCCCCATTGACTTGACCCGTTTGATTGCTACTGAAAAGGGATATACGGTAGATGATAAAGGTTTCGAGTCAGCTCTAGCAGAGCAAAAGGCGAGATCTAGGGCCGATGCCCAAAAAGAGGTAGGAGACTGGCAAGTTGTCAATGACGGTGAGGAAGTAGAATTCGTTGGATACGATACGCTGGAGCTAAAGGGTGCTAAGGTATTGAAGTATCGCACCGTTAAAGTGAAGAAAAAAGATCAATTCCAGTTGGTTTTGAATCAAACGCCTTTCTACGGTGAGAGTGGTGGACAAGTAGGTGATAAAGGGGTTCTTTGGATTGGTGATGAGAAAGTAAGTGTAATTGACACGAAGAAGGAGAACGAGTTAACCGTACACATCGTCAATCGCCTTCCAGCTGACATGACTGCCGAGGTAAAAGGCTTCGTAGATGCTAAGACTCGTCATGCCACGGAAAATAACCACACGGCAACCCACTTGATGCATGCGGCCCTCCACCAGGTATTGGGAGGTCACGCTTTGCAGAAAGGACAAAATGTAGACCACAAACGCCTACGTTTTGACTTTTCTCACTTCCAGCCAGTGGAAGATGCTCAATTGCAAGAAATTGAAGAGATCGTCAACCAGCGGGTGCGAGAGAACATCGAGCTAGAGGAAGATCGAGCGATGCCGATTGATGAGGCAAAAGCCGCCGGTGCTACGATGCTCTTTGGTGAAAAATATGGCGATCTGGTACGCATGATCACCTTCGATGAAAACTTCTCTCGCGAACTTTGCGGGGGTACGCACGTGCCAGCAACTGGAAATATTGGACTATTCAAGATTGTTTCTGAAACCGGAGTTGCGGCAGGGATTCGTCGAATCGAAGCGGTAACCGCTGAAACGGCTCAAGAGTACGTCAAAGCTCAGCTGGACGAACTAGACCAGATCCGCGCCTTGTTCAAGAATGCGCCCAATACGGCTAAGCATGTCGAGGCCTTGCAGGAGGAGAATAAGCAGTTGAAGAAGGAATTGGAGAAACTCCGTAACGAGCAAGCTGGCGCGCTCAAGGATCAATTGGCGGGTAAAGTCGAAAGCATCAAGGAGGTGCAATTCCTTGGCGCCAAGATTCCTTTGGATGATGCGAATGCAATCAAGACACTGGCTTTCCAACTGGAAAAAGAAATGGATAATGCTGTGATCGTCCTTGGCGCAGAAGTCAAAGGCAAAGCCATGTTGACTATCATGATCAGCAAAGAGATTGCCGGGCAGGGTGACCTACACGCCGGCAACATGGTTCGGCAATTAGCCAAGCACATTCAAGGTGGGGGTGGTGGACAGCCATTCTACGCTACAGCTGGCGGCAAGAATGCGGGCGGATTGGAAGATGCCATCGCTGAAGCACGCCAGATGCTAGGGGCCTAGGTCTAAGGCTACCAACTGACATTACATTTAATTGACTCATAGAAGAGGGAGATCGATGATCTCCCTCTTCTTATTTCGGATAGTTGTTGGTGAAAAATCTCCTGCCAGGCCCGTGTTGGTCTTTTCGACCAACACAATGGGAGCCAGGGATGGTTGTTGGTGGAAAATCTAGCTGGTAGCCTAACCGACACCAACAACGGCGGGGAATGGCGGGGGGACTGGGGAGTCAAAGCAGATATTTCTCAAAAAAATTGCATTTGCAGGAACTGACTGTACGGTCAGTCGGTTATATTTACACTATGGATAAAAAGGAACAAATCATAGCAGTGGCGACGCAGTTATTTGCGGAAAGGGGCTTTGAAAACACTTCTGTGTCTCTAATCTGCAAAACGGCCAAGGTATCGAAAGGACTGGTTTTTCACCATTTCAAATCCAAACAGGAGCTGCTACGGGAGATCTTCTCCAGGACGACCGCATTAATCAAGGATATCAATGCTACTGATCCCAACTGTTCTACCCCACAGGAGCAGCTGAAAGATATGTTGGAATCCTTTTTCGATGGCCTGGCGGCCAATAGAATGCTGTTTCAATTCAACCTGAATATGATGTTGCAGCCTTTTACTCGATCCATCTTGCAAGACTTGATCGATAAAAGAGCGGCCTTTCTGCTGCAATCCGTCAAGGGGATATTTGATGAGATAGATGCTGGAAACGCCCTGGTGTTGGCCTACGCCTTTATTGCTGAGCTCGATGGGATTGCGCTGCACTATTTCAGCATCTATGAAGACTACCCTTTAGCAGAGATGCAAAATCACCTACTCAAAAAATATAATTAAATGGAATTTATCCCGACGCAAGATATCACAGAAGTTGCTCCTCTGCGAGAGTTGTTGTACCAAGAATTAACAGCACCTATCGATGCGATGTGGGAGCTACTATATATTGCCTCCGCACAAGCTTATTTCATCCAGCAAGGGAACCAAAGACTAGGCTATTGTTGTATTGATGAAAAGAAACGTCTTTTACAGCTTTTTCTATTTACTCCGTTCAAAGCAAGAGCGATCGAGATCATACAGAGGATGATTGATACCCGATTGGTCGTAGGGGCACAATTGAGTTCCAGTACACCAACTGCCTTCAACGCCTGCCTCTTTCATTCCACCAACATCTCAACTCACACCTTTTGTTTTGAACACACGAACGAAAGTATCGATTTTGAAGAGCGTCTTGCACTAGAGCTCGTCAGTGAGGACGAGATCCCAGCTATCAAAGCCTTCCTAAAAAAGGAGGTAGAAATGGATGACACCTTCGGCTACACCGAAAACTTGGTGAACCGGGGAGAAATCTTTCGAGCCAAGCAAGGTGACATCATCGTAGCCACTAGCGAATGTAGACTCAGCGATACTCAGACTGCATACGCCGATTTAGGTATGATTGTCAATCTAGACTTCCGAGGCCGAGGTTTTGCTACTGAAATTCTACAATGGCAGATCAACCGAGTCTTGAAATTGGGTAGAAAACCGATCTGTTCCACAACGATCGATAACATGGCTTCGCAAAAGGCGATCAAAAAGGCTGGCTTTTACTGCTCTAATATCATTTTTGATATCGAGCTTACAACCACTAAAACCAACAACCCATGACCTACGAAGATTTAGGTTATACTGCTGCACTAGAAGAATATCGTCAAGAACAAAGTCTATCTTCTTTTGAAGTAGGAAGAGTTATTGCCGAGCATCGGGAACGCTATACCGTCAGAACGCCGAGTCAAGAATACGATTCAGAGCTAGTAGGAAGACTACGGTTTACGGCGGAGGGGCGGCATGACTTTCCTGCTGTAGGGGACTGGGTGGCCTTTTCTGAATATGACGAAGGCAAGGCACTCATTCATGGTATCTTTCCTCGGCACTCCATCATTGAAAGAAAGGCGGTAGGAAAATCTACGCAAGTTCAGATCATTGCGACCAATATAGATGTGGGCCTCATCGTACAATCCGTGAATCGAGACTTTAACCTCAACCGACTCGAACGATACCTTACCATCTGTAACGCCTCCAAAGTGGCCCCGGTTATTGTACTTAGTAAAATTGATTTGATAGAAGAATCGACCCTGCAAGACTTTATAGAGCAGATCACCAAGCGCCTAGGCGATATCAAGATTGTCTCCGTAAGCAATCAGCAGGCAAATGGATACTTAGCGGTACAAGCGCTCATCGAAAAAGGTAAAACCTATTGCTTATTGGGTTCTTCCGGTGTGGGTAAATCTACTTTATTGAATCACTTGTCTGGAGAGGAGAAGATGAGGACCAGTGCCATCAGTGATAGTGTCAATAAAGGAAAACACACTACCAGCCATCGCGAACTCATCGTCCTGGAAGGCGGTGGAATCTTAATCGATAACCCGGGAATGCGGGAAGTAGGCATCACCGATACCTCTGCCGGTATAGAAGCCACTTTCGACATCTTACTAGGATATGCTGCCCAGTGTCAATTTAAGGATTGTACCCATACGCATGAAAAAGGCTGTGCCATTATTGCAGCGGTGGAAAGTGGAGAGATTGAGGAAGACGCCTACTACAACTTCCAAAAGATGCAGCGCGAGCGAGAACACTTTGAATCCAGTTTACAGGAACGCCGAAAGAAGGATCGAGCGCAAGGCAAATTATATAAGAATATTCAGCAGCAGAAGCGGAAAATGAAGTACTAGCGAGCATCCTATAGTAGCTAGGCTCAGCGATCTAACCAATCCTTGAAATCCTGGCATCTTTCCCGGCTTACTACGAAGTCTTCCTCCACAAAAGGTACTTGGACCTTCAGTCGGCTATTGCTAATCATGGCTACCCCCTTAATAGCTCGGTCCCGCAACAAGACGCCCCGATTGATTCGAAAGAATTGCTTTTGATCGACTAGTCCCTCTAGCTCGGCCAATGTATACTGCACCGGGTATCGTTTGCCGGCCTCCGTCGTGAGGTAAGTCATTTTGTGTTGACTTTGAAAAAACAAAATTTCCTCCGTAGGAACCAGTCGAATATTATCCCCAATCTTGATGGCAAAACGCTGCTTGTAGGAAGGCTGTAAGGATTGCAGGAGCTGTTGCAGTTGATCCGTTGAAAAGCCTTGCGGCTGTGTCGGAGCAGCGGAGGCTCGCAATTTCTCTAGCTTTTCAAAAGCTGATATTAGAGAAGGTTTATCAATAGGTTTCAGTAGATAATCAATGCTATTCAGCTTAAAGGCCTTGATCGCATATTGATCATAAGCGGTAGTGAAGATGATCGGACGATCAATTTGCACCTGCTGAAAGATCTCGAAACAGATACCATCCGCCAACTGAATGTCCGTAAAAATGACATCATAGTTCTGCCGTGTATTTAACCAGGAGACCGTCTCCTGTATGGTCGGCAACTTGGCTAAAACTTCCCAATCGGGTCTCAACTGTTTGGTTAGAATTTCTAGATGGTCGGCGGCAAAGGGTTCATCTTCAATGATGAGAATCTTCATGCGACTTTAATTATGGGAAGTTTGACGATAAATTGTCCTTGTTCTTGTAGGATTTCTACCGCTCGATTAGTTAAGAATCCGTAGCGCTTTCGAATGTTCTCTAAGCCTAACCCCAGGCTCTCTCCCATGACTGTTTTCGGCTGGAGCGTATTACTGACTATGAAATACTGACCATTTTCTTTGATTTGGATATCTAAAGGAGATTGAGCAGAAATCACGTTGTGCTTTATGGCATTTTCAATCAGCATCTGTAAGGCCAAAGGGGCAATCATCTTAGAGGAATCCTTGGGGACATCGATGGATACCTTCAAGTTATCTCCAAAGCGGATTTGCTGTAAAAAGACGATGGAATCTACAAAATCCAGCTCCTCCCCTACCGGCACCAACTCTTGTTCTTGTTGATCCAGCACATAGCGATATACCTCAGATAATTTTTTGATAAACTGGGCGGAGAGGTCAGCATCTCGGTACACTAATCCTGATAATACATTCAGGCTATTAAACAAAAAATGCGGATTGACCTGAGCCTTTAAGGAGGCAAATCTAGAAGCCATAGACTCCGTCTTCAGCTTCTCATTCTGAATAGCCAAGTCTCTCCAATTATAGAGAAAGGACCGAGCGGTCATGAACAAAGAAATTACCAAAGCTATAAAAAGAGAGGGCAGATGATCTCTCAATACTTCACCAAAACTTGAAATGGGTCTCATCTGTCCATTTTGAATATAGGTCATTACTTGAGTCAATAGGACTGCTGCAAGGAAAGTATAAACACAATGGCCAAGTACACCGATGAGCAGGCGACTTGTTGGTCTATGCTGCCAGGTAAAGGCTCCAAAATCCCAGCCGGCTACCCACTCATTCCCTTTCCACAACACCACCCAAAATATCCCGGTGAACACAAAGTCCAACCAATATTTATCAATCTGGAGGATACATTGTAGGCAGAAAAATCCATTAAAAATGAACCCAAAGGAAAAGATAATGAGCGTATCTCTTATATGTCTCGATATCGTTTTTTCCTCTCTTAACATGCTTGTAATATAGTGTATAATTAAGAATGTGTACGGTAGAATGAATACTGGCATGGCTTAAAGACCAATATCCATTACCCATTCTACCCAATTCATTCATCATTATCCATTGTAATTCTATTGGCAACTAGCCTGCTGATTACCTAAGGCCATTTCCTTGCCCCAAGTAGGATCGAGCGGATTTCCAGGAGCTTCGGCTTTTTCAAACATTTGGATGGCTTTTGCTAAAGTGGCACAACCTTCTGAGTTGTCAGAACCAAAGAATTGAGCCGTTCCAATTTGCATATTCGACAAAAGCATTAGTGCTCTTGGGTTGTTGCCGTCCATAGCTACAGCCTTCTGAAAAGCGCCAATGGATCGTCCAGAATACTCAGCCCCTCTGCTGCCTGGGTCTACGACTACACGCATCATGTGTACAAACCCTTCCAAGGTTAGCAATTCGCTGTTTCCAGGAGATAGTTCATCGGCGGCCAAGAGGCGCTCCATAGCTTGATCTAGCATTTCATCTTTAGCTGTGGATTCTTGCACTAAAGTACTCATGATGATGTGTGCATAGGCACTGTAGTAACGGGGGTGCCATGCCTTGGTCTCTTTTTCTGCGATACGATCAAAGGTGTTGCTAGCCGCTTGGTACTGTTCTAGAGTTTGTGCCTGGAATACTTTTTCTATGGCAGACTTCATAGCCTTTTCGTAGGCGTCGCTAGGTGTGGCAGCAATGATTAAACTGAAGAATAATGCACACAATACGAAATCGATCTTTTTCATGATGTTGATTATTTTATACGTTAGTCTAAGGCTATCGGTGATAGCGTTAATTGGTTTATAATGTTGGTAATTGATTCAATACTTTTTCCTTCGACAGGGTAATGAAGACCCCTAGGAAGATGAAGCGTTTGGCAGGCGGGCGAATGGCTCGACTCGCAAAATGCCCCGCTGCATCTGGCTGACTTGCAAATTCATACCCGAACACTTGATCCAAACCGAGTAGATTGGTAGCGCTCATATGAATGATGATGTTTTGCTTGAACAGGTAGCTAATGTTGGCGCTTAGGTCATGATAAGTGGGCGTCTTTTCCGTCATAAACCCACTTAAATTCGGATTGTGATAGGGCCTTCCGCTAGCCATACGGTAGGTAGCACCCAGCTGACTCTTTATCGAGTTTACAAAGTGCTTCACCACGAAGGAGAAGTTATGTGCGGAAGAAAAACTTGGCCGAACCTCTGCTGCAAAATCTCGATAATCGCGCTTCGTATCTGTGTAGGAGTAGGACACCCAATAGTCGGTGTTTCTCAGGCTTTTCCCATCTCTCCAGAATAGATCCAGGCCGCGAGCATAGCCCTGTCCATTGTTGTTAAATCCCATCGCAGTTCGAGGATCATTAAACTTCACTAAATCCTGATATTCTTTGTGAAACAATTCAATCCGAAACGTCTTGTTGGAGCGATTGAGCTGATAGTTTAGGATATAGTGGTCTGCTCTTTCATTTTCTAGCTCAGGTACGAGGGCGAGCCATTGCCTTTGAGCCGCTTGCTGAAATCGTCCGTAGGCCATCGATACTTGGCTATATTTGGCTGTCTTCCAGGCTAGGGAAAGGCGAGGTGCTACATCTAGCTGATCATTCAGGCTGGTATATTCTGCACGCACCCCTACCCTTGCCAATAAAGCGGTAGTTAGATAAATATCTGATTCTGCAAACCAAGCTCCGATCTGCTCTCGGAAGCCAATTTTCCAATCCGCTTCTACATCCGGGTGATTGTAGCCTTGCTGAAAACGTCGATTGAAGTAATCCAATCCGGTTCGGAAAGAGACATTATTATTTAGTGTTTTACCCAACACAATCTTGGAGTGTATTCCCCATTCGTCCTCTTTAATCTTAGCCACATCCAGGCCAATATCATCTTGACTATCGGTGTAGGACAATCCCGCCTTTAGGTTCCAACCATCACCGATCTCGTCCTGTAACACGCCATTGAGGTATAGGTATTGATTATCTAGTCTGGTCCTGATATTAGTGGTAGGATCATGTAGCTCAGATCGGTTAAGGGCTAAGCCGGATCGATTGAAGTTTCCGAAAAACTTAAATACTCCGCTGCTGCTTAGCTTACTGCGGTAAGAGATGGAAGCCTCCCCAGAAGTTGGTGCATCAATCCAATCAATCTCTTGATTGATGAGGTTCGTATATGGGTCTAGATTCGTGTATTGGGCCTTGGCAGCCAAAGAGCTATTTTCCCAAGATCTAGTGATACCTATATCCCCTCCCACACTCATCAAGGATACATCCATTCGATTTTGGGTGGCCAAAAACTTTGAGTTCATTACCAAAGCTGAGGATAAAGCTTGCCCGTATTCCGCAGAGTATCCTCCCGTACTAAAACTCACCCCACTGAACATGTATGGCATAAAGCGAGAGCGGCCAGGCGTATTGGGAGCGGATACCGAATAAAAATTCATCACCTGCATCCCGTCTACAAAGGTCTTGGTTTCATACCCCTCCCCTCCTCTCACGAAGAGTCTGCCTGATTCCCCAACAGCTTGTGTACCTGGTAAAGTGTTTAGGGCGCCTGCAATGTCCCCCGTTGCGCCAGCTGTAGTAAGAATATCCAGCGGCTTCATCACTTCCTGCTTATTCGCTCCTCCTGCATCAAAAGCACCAGCTGTAATTACCACATCCTGCAACTCCATCGCGTTGACCTTCATTTTAATCTGAAACTTCAAGCTATCCCCGCTAATGTGGATGGTTTGGGTGAAGTCCGCAAAACCGAGGTAGGTGGCTTTCAGTAGTTGTTCTCCGGTTTCGCTGGTACTGAAGGAGAAATTACCTTCTATATCGGAAGAGGTTCCATCATAGGTATCTTCCAGATAAATATTCGCACCGATGATGGCTTCTCCTTTGCTATCCTTGATGTTGCCTTTGATCCATGTCTGAGCAGTAATAGGCTCAAAAATTCCCGTCATTATCAGTAGCCAGCAAAAGATGTATTGAAGTTTCATTTCCCTTGTTTTTGCCTACAATGTGGGGGCAAAAGGGAGGGGAAAACAAAGAAAGAAAACTGAGTTGTCGATTTTTCAGGATAAACTGTAGCGAGAAGGAGATGAAAAAATAACGATAAGGTAGTAGTCAGATTTTACAAGTCTATTCATTCTTTATGGCATCGATCTCAATGCGCTTCACCACGCCATTGATAGGAGAAATAGCGACTTGGGTTTGGCCTTTCATAACATAGAAAATGTATAGACTATTTTGTCCAATGATGGCGACCTCTTCCGTTTCTCCATCAACAAATTCCACTCGATCATTGTGCTTGCATTCCTGGTTTCTCATCTTTTTGGACATCCCTATGCCTCGGCCAAGACCTGTACCCAAGAGCATAGAGGAGATCATGAAGGTGACGAAAACCAGCTCAGCAGAAATTAGGCTAGGTTTTGAAAAACGCTCCTCACGTTTTTCTTCATCAAAAATGCGCTTGTACCAAGACTTGCCTTTATGTTTCTGGTGAAACTTAGGTTGAATTACTGCGAAGTAGGTAGCGAGAACGAAAAATAAAGTCAAGTATGGTTCATCCACCAGGTAAGCCAAAGGACTAAATAGAATATCCGTAACAGAAGAATAGAGAATAATATTCACCCCCATCAAACCAAAGTACAGGGAGTCTCGAATGACCCCCAAGAGGAGCAAGTAAAGGTATCCGAAGGAGAGCAGGTCTTGAATCCGAAGTTGATTGGTTTCCACCGATTGCAATTTGATAAACAGGGTTTTCCTAACCTCAATTTAGGAAATAAAGATCAAATGGCTATAGATTCCTGGCCAAGCGAAAGCCCAAGTCATCCATCTTGTAAGCAATAGGATGGCTCCTTCTCCGGTTGGTTACAATACACCCGCGAGCTTTATCATACCATCCACCTCCACGTATAATGCGATAGGAACCATAGACCGATGCATCATAAATATCGGAGCACCATTCCCATACGTTGCCGATCATATCGTATAATCCCCAAGTATTCGGTTGCTTTTGCCCCACAGCTTGCGTACTTCCACAGGAGTTTCCTTTATACCATGCGATTTCTTCTAGCGTACCATAACGAATATTAGGATTTCCTGCCCGGCAGGCATATTCCCATTCTGCCTCGGTGGGTAGACGGTAGCCATTGGCCTGATCATTCAATCTGAAATCTGCTGCTTTCATTCCTATCTGGTAGTAAGGTTCTAATCCAGCAAGTTCTGAAATACGATTACAAAAAAGAGCAGTTTCCTTCCAGGAGACCGTCTCGACGGGATGGGTTGGTCCTCGGAAGGTACTGGGAGAGCTAAGCATTATACTTTCATACAGTTGCTGTGTCACGAGATATTTACTTAATCTAAAGCTGGGAATCTTCGCGACCCACTGTTGCTTGGTTCGATCATCCCGCATCTCAAGCCTACCAGCCGGTACCTGCACCATTTGCCACTCAATCTGCTGCAGAAGCGATGGATCGACGATATTAGGCTGCTGTTCCAAACTCATAAAGTCTTTGAAAACAAGAACTACTTTAGAGCAAATGAAGTTCCATAAGCAGGACTACTTTGCCTTTTTCCGCTTCTTGATCAATTTCTCAATATCCTTATCCCTGACTTTTTCCATGGCATTGCTGTAGGAATTAATTAATGCCACTAAACCGGCCTCTCGAGCAGCAGCTTCATTGGCTTTGCCATGTTGGAGTTGGTACAAGGCCCAGCCGCTGAGGAATACCATGATCAGCCGAGAGTTCTTGTCAGTATACTTCATCAAGTCAGCATCAATAGCTACACTGGCTTTATCGGTTCCTTCCAACCATCGAAAGACAAAAGGCGCCAATCGTTTGTGTTCGCTGGGATCGGTATCTATAGGATTGTCCACCAGCCATTGCATGCAAGCTTTCACCGTAGATTCTGCTCGATCATAACTGGTAGGCGTGGGGAAATGAATCTCTTTAGGAATAGTAATGCCGGAAGATTGGCTATGCAGGTGAAGCGTCGAGAATAGAAGTAGCGCAAGAAGAGCAGTGTATTTCATTTTCCAATTTTTTGGAAAAATACATATTCTTTCCTGCTTTTATATGAACAAGAAGTTCGGTGGTCATCTGGGTGACTATGCTTATCCTACCTCTAGGTCAAGATTGACCTAGAGGTAGGGAGTCTCAAGGATTAGGATTCTTCCTCTCCCACCTGCTCTCTCATGGTAAAGATTTCGAAACTTTCAAAAAATGGACTAGGGCCCTCTTGGTAACTAAACCTGGTCAAGATAGGTCGCTCATGCCGCAACATATCAATGATGGCCATTTGAAAGGTAATTGGCATTTCTTTAATTAGACGACCTTGGGCAAAGGTCACCTGCTTATTGATTTGATCTGCAGGTTTATCCACAAAAACGATGGCCACTTCTTCTACCCCCGTTTCCTTGTGCTTGTCAAATGCAGTGATCACCGTGAAGTTTTGAAAGTGCACATTTGCATTCATGTAGTAATTTCGAGCCTGACTGATAACATTTTTCATTGCCATAAGACTTGTTGTTCTTTAGGTAAACAATACCATAAAGTTAGTCTCAATCGATAGGCCTCCCAACCACATTTACATGTGGAGATGCTTCCACAAAGCATGGTGTATTTACTCCTCCTTGAGGCTATCTACCGGATCTGCGGTTGCCACTTGAAAGGATTGTAAACCGACAGTGAGCCAAGCCAGGGAAATAGCCCCGAGTCCAGCAGCGACGAACACCCAGATGGGTATGCTCATTTGTATAGGAAAAGTAGTCAACCATTCGGCAATAAAATAGTAGGACAAGGGAGCGGCGATTAGCAAGGCAACACCAACCAAAAGGGTAAATTCTTTGGACAGCAGCTGCACAATCTGGCCAGCTGATGCTCCTAATACCTTTCTAATTCCAATCTCCCGCGCCCTTCTTTCAGTATTAAAGGTGGATAGGCCGAAAAGTCCTAAACAAGCAATCAAAATAGCTAGAATGGTAAACATGCTTAAGGTGCGACCAAGGCGTTGATCCGTTCTGAACAAGGCGTCGAAGTCTTGGTCCATAAAGGAATAAACCAATGGATTCCCCGGCTGGTATCTTCCCCAAATGGCTTGCACGGCTGCTAAACCTTCCTCCGCTTTACCTGCGGCTAGTCGAATCGATACATAATCTCGTTGAAAATCTGGAAAGTAGTTTTGTATCGCCAAAGGCTTGATATCATTATAATAGGATTCGAAGTTAAAATCTCGCACTACACCCACAATTTGCAATCTTTCCTCATCAGGGGCCCCAGAATTTTTAATAATCACCTTCCCGATCGGATCTTCCAAACCTAGGACCTTCACCGCCGCCTCATTAAGAATCAAGGAGGAGGAATCTGTGCCCATATTGCGATCGAAAGCACGCCCCGCAACAAGCTCGAGTCCTACGGCATCCTCAAAAGTATCATCCGCACGCATCCAGGTTATGCCTTGTCCTTGGTTGCTTCCTTCTACACGGAAATCCCGCATATCCTTGAAAGGTTTAAAGGGCACTCCGGTACTGAAGCTTGCCTCCAGCACACTTGTTTCTGATAGCAGACTGCCCTTGAAACTTTCCCATTGTTCTCGCACTTCCTTATCATTGTCAATGATCAGTACATTTTCTTTCTCATAGCCCTGCTGATTGGATCTAACGTGTGACATCTGCTGGCCAACCAACAATGTCGAAATGATTAACCCAATGGAAATAACGAATTGGAAAACGACGAGTGCATTCCTAAATCCTAATGCTCCACCTTTCCCCACTCCCAATTTCCCCTTAAACACTTCTATGGGCTTGAATGAGGATAGAAAGAAGGCGGGATAACTCCCTGAGAAGATTCCGACCAGCAACAGTAGCAATGCACTGGATTGCCACAACCAAGGCTGCATATACCAGTCTGCCGCAATCTCTCTACCACTAATCAAGGCAAAAGGTCCTCTGCAGATCTCCACCAGACCGAAAGCAATAACTCCAGCAATCAAACTATAGGCCAAGGATTCCATCAAAAACTGGGACACTAGGTATCCTCTGGCAGCGCCGAGTGTCTTTCGAATGCCCACTTCTTTCGCCCTTTTCGAGGCTTGAGCCGTCGATAAGTTCATAAAGTTGATGCAAGCTAATAGCAAGATCAACCAAGCTACGGTAGACAGTATTCCCACGACTGTGGCATTCCCATTGGCTTGATGTTCTCGTAGGTAGTTAGAATTTAAATGGATGCTAGATAGAGGCTGCAAACGATATTCAAAGATGGACTCTTCAGGCAAGCGGCCAACTCCCCCTGTTTGCATAAAGGCACGGCCTTGTGTATTAGCTATACCGTTGAGTTTATCCTGCAGGTTCTCTAAACCAGAGTCAGTATTCAAAGCCTGCTGATTGACTTTGGTGTAGGTATGCATCACATTCCAAGCCCAATTCTTCTGCTCAATAATTCCCTTATATCCAAAGTTGGCATTCACCAACATATCAAATTCAAGATGTGAGTTGGCTGGCGGATCAACAATCGCAGTGACCTTTCTCGCCGTTCGACTGCCGCCAAATAAGATGGTTCGACCGACTACCTCCTTGCCTTCTACAGCTTCTTTACCGAAGTATCGGATAGCCGTTGCTTTGGTTAGTACTAAACTTTCAAGCTCTTCTAGGGCAGTGGATTTATTCCCTTGAATGAGGTTAAAATCCATCACTTTAAGGAAATTCGGGTCCACTATATATATGTTCGTTTCCCGAAAGAACACCTCTCTTCCATTGGTATCTTCTTTAGGCAAGCGCATGGTGGAATCATTCCACTTAAATGCTCTCGACACTTGTTCCACCTCAGGTATCTCTGCTTGGATGGCATCCCGTAAAGGAGGAGGAGTGGTGGCATAGATATCCGATTGTGGATCATCTCCCCAATGTGTAGTAATGCGAAAAATGCGTTCGTGATCGCTGTGAAATTGATCGTAAGTACGTTCCTGATGGATATATTGCCACAGCAGCAGACTAACCGCTATACCTAAGGAAAGGCCAGAAATATTGATTAAAGAGAAGACCTTATTCTTGAACAGCCGCCGAAGCGCCATATTGAAGTGATTCTGGAACATATTTATCGTTTAGTTGCTAGCCTAAGTCCAAAAAATATGCCATCGACACAATCTTCTCACAATCAATCCTCTGCATAGTTTGTTCCCCACAAAACTTGTGCGTTGCTGAACAAATAGTGTTCATTATTGAACACCCTCAGTAGATGAATCCTGCGCTTCATAATTTTCAGCAGCACGCCTCAATCTAGCTTGTACTCGTGTCCGAAGTCGTGGCGGCTCCAGCACCTCAATTGCATCTCCAAAGCCGAGAATCAAGCGTTCTAGTTCCAAATTTAGGTGCAGATATAATCCAATTCGAATGCTCCGATCCTCGTATCGCTCCAGTAGCTTTTGAGAATGGTGAAAAGGTTTGGTCAACACATACGGCGCATTATGCCGGTCCACCCAAAGCTCAATCTTTTTGAGTTGCTTATCGTTTAAAACCGTCACACCGTAAGTATGACGATAGAAAACATCTGCGTCAAATTCTTCCTGTCGATAGTTTTCCGCAAAGGTCGGTTTAATGCTAAGGATTCGATCCAAGGCCAAAGTCATGATCCGTGCCTCATGATCTCGTTTGCCGATCACAAACCATCGGTTGTTGAACTCCTTTAGGATGTAGGCGTGAAAGAAGAATTCCTGCGGTTCGCGAGCACTAAAGGATTGATAGGAGATGATCAATACGATCTGCTTCAGGATAGCTTGGTAGAGGGTGTCTAAGTGTTCCAAGCCTTTGAGGTATTCATTTTTATCGATATGGATGATAGGGGATCGCTGGTTTTTCTCCCGGTACACTTTATCTTCCAATTTCTGGATCACCCCATTTAATTCATTAAATAGTGAAAAGTCCTTGAATTGCTTCAGCATTTCAACGGACTCAGTCAGCACATCCATATCTATGCCGGTAAGTGGAATATCTGTGATACTAAAGTCTTCCTCTTCGTAGCGATAATACTTTCGCTCGTACACTTCAATAGGTGCATTATAACCCAGTTTATCACTCCGCATCATCTGGATATCCAACTGGACGGTTCGCTTACTCACCTTCATTTCCTTTCCTTCAAACTCATAGAGTGCCTCAGAGCAGGCCGTGATTAGATCATTGAGGGTCCAACGGCGCTGGCGGTTTTGCAAGCATTTATCTATGGTTCGGTAGCGAATGAGGGCATTTTTATTGAGCGCCATGAGTAAGAAGATTTGTTTTTTGAGTGGGGGTGAGTGTTACTGGGATAAACTCCACAAATAATTATTTTACAGAATTTTACATATAATAAATTAAAAATTCATCTGAATTCATCCCGATCACTCACCGGGTGAGTACTCACCCGGTGAGT
>ENA-UENX01000155-UENX01000155.1-marine-metagenome-genome-assembly--contig:-NODE-155-length-36542-cov-3.636911_pt1 | contig 36542 bp, 19 predicted proteins | sample MGYA00237875_ERZ529327 | MGnify/ENA primary metagenome ERZ529327 (study PRJEB26372, sample SAMN05368347) | marine metagenome | biome: cultured habitat; feature: ocean water; material: water; isolation... | reverse complement strand
GTGCTACCCTGGATTGAACGCGGCCCAGGAAACGTTGGAGGAAGAACCCGTGGAGTTTGGGTAGACCCTAGGGATCCTACTCATAGAACCTGGATTGTTGGTTCTGCTGGCGGCGGGCTTTGGAAAACGGCAGATGCAGGAGAAAACTGGAGTATTATCAGCGATGACTTCAGCAATTTGAGCGTCACCACCTTGGCGGGTAGTGCCGCAGATCCCCTAGTCATTTACGCCGGCACCGGAGAAGGTTTTAATAGTCGTATGGTAAAAGGTAGTGGGGTTTGGAAAAGTGTGGATGGTGGAACGACCTGGAGCCTGCTGAACTCTACGACATCAGAAACTGAGTTTGCCAACGTGATGCGGATTGTCGTGGATCCTGCAGACCCTGATGTAGCCTTGGTGGCTACGAGAGTAGATCTGCGCATAGATGTACCGGAAGATTCGCCTCAAGTGGTAAGTCACCTCCTGAAAACGGTTGACGGGGGGGAGACTTGGGAGATCGTATATCAGACTGAGGATACAGATGCTGGCGTTTTTGGACCGGCCATTCAACATATTGTAGCTGACCCTAGTGATTTTAATATTCTGTATGCCTCCATCCGAAGTACAGGTATTATTCGATCTACAGATAGAGGAGAATCCTGGGAACTTATCTTTGAGGCTGACGATATTGGCCGAATGGAATTGGCTGTTTCTCCTTCCTATCCAGACTACGTTTATTTCGCAGCGGAAACGAATAACGGTTCATCCCTATACCTCTCCCAAGATGGCGGCGAGAATTGGAAAGAGGTGAGAGGTAGTTTTGGTAACTGGCTATCCGGACAAGGATGGTATGATAATGCCATTGCGATTCATCCTTTTGATTCCAATCGGGTTTTTGTGGCAGGGGCAGGGCCGATGCTAAGTATTAGTGTAAACGTCGATACCGCGGGTACTAGGGATAGCCATGGAGGTAGTTTTTTCCCGGTAACGGATGGCTACAGCCAATATCGGAATAGCTTTCCAGAGGCTAGAACTAAGGGGGTTCACGTAGACCATCATACGATAATACTTATCCCGATAGATGAAGAGACTGGTGAATTTTATCTTTTGAATGCGAATGATGGTGGACTAGCATTTTCGGAAGATGGTGGGGAAACCTTCACCCAAACTGGAGATAGCTTCAAGGAAGAATTTGTTGGTTTTGGGCAATCTAGCATTATATATCCTACGCAGAAAGGCTACAATACTTCGCAATTTTATGGAGTAGACAAGATGAATGGGGGGGATCGATACATTGGCGGAACACAGGATAATGGCAGTTGGCTTTCCCTAGAGAATCCAGATAGCCTAAGTGAGTGGTTGTCCGCACCCAGTGGAGACGGTTTTGAAGCTGCTTGGCACTATCTTGAGCCTAATAAGATCTTGGAATCTTCTCAATTCAACAATGTCTACAGAAGCTTAAATGGTGGTCAGAGTTGGCAACCTTTGGACTTACCAGGGAGCGGCCCCTTCATCACCAGATTAGCCAATTCGAAGCAAGATCCAGACCTAGTGTTTGCCATCAGTGATTTGGGTGTACTTCGCTCGGATGATTTTGGAGGAAGTTGGGAAGTGATCCAAATGCCTAACGAATGGTCCTTTAGACGATCTGGGAATCCGATTGAGGTCTCTTTGGCTAGCCCGAATGTTATTTGGACCGCTAATGAGATGTCTGAAGAGGAAGGGATGGTATTGAGTACAGATGGTGGCTTTTCCTTTTTCCCAACTAATGACTACCCTAGGGCTAAATTGGGTGCTGTGTCAGGTATTGCGACACACCCGATGAATAAGAACACGGCCTTTGCCCTGTTCTCCATGGCTGATGGCCCGAAGGTTCTGAAAACAACGGATCTTGGCCAGACTTGGGAGGATATCTCGGGTTTTGTTGGCAATATCGACGAAAGCACCAATGGTTTTCCGGATGTGGCCGTCTATAGTTTATTGGTAATGCCTTTTGACACCAACCAAATTTGGGCTGGCACGGAGATAGGTTTGTTTGAAAGCTTGGATGGTGGAGGTAGTTGGGCCTATGCTGACAACGGCTTACCCCCAGTGGGGATTTGGGAGATGAAGATTGTGAATGATGAGGTAGTGCTGGCCACTCATGGTAGAGGGATTTGGAGTGTAAGCCTTCCAGAGCTGGAGGGGTATGAGCCAATTGAGGCATTGCTAGGTCCAAAGCTACAAGTTAATGCAGAAGGTTTTGATGGCTTGGTATTAGGGGAAACACAATTGAGGTCTGTCTATGATTCTACCGTTATCCAGATTACCGCTTCTGTCGGTGATGGGGTGATATTGGAGGATCGCCAAGTCTTGGGACCCAATGCGGATCCCACTACAGAATCTTTTGAGTTTGGTCTCAATATTCCTAATGATACCATTGTCAAAGGTAGAATAGAGGTCGTTTCCTATTTGGATGGTGAATCCCTGAAATCATCTACGGAGACTTTCTTATATGATGTGGACGAAGATGTCATTAGTAATTATGAAAATGATTTTGATCAAGGACAATCGGATTTTGCCCGTCTAGGGTTCAATACTTATACGGAGGCAGGCTTCGATAATGCCGCCTTGCATTCACCTCACCCTTATCCCGGCCAGAATCAAGAGTTTATTGCCGTTTTTCAGAAACCAATCTTGATCGACCCAAATCTTTCCATTTTGACTTTTGATGAGATTGTTTTGGTAGAACCTGGTGATACGGATGACTTCACCTCTATTTTCTTCTACGACTTTGTCACCGTTGAAGGCACAACGGATAGAGGGCAAACCTGGGAAACGATTGAAGGGTATGATTCTCGATACGATCCGCAGTGGTTGCAAGCTTATCAGCAAAACCGTAGTGGTTCTCCCGATCTTATCCTTAATCATGACATTAATCTTTTGGAACATTTTAGTGCTGGAGAAGAGGTGTATCTGCGTTTTCGACTAGTCTCTGATCCCTTTGTGGAAGGTTGGGGTTGGATGATTGATAATCTGCGCCTACAGTCCGAACCAACGACCAATACAAGAGATGAGGTGGAAGAGGTTTTCGCTGTAAGAAACTTCCCCAATCCATTTCAGCGCGCTACTACTTTGGAGTATACCCTACTAGAACGCAGTGCAGTTCAAATTAATCTTTTCAATAGCAATGGACAGCTGGTACAAACATTGCTACAGGAGAATCAGCCAGCAGGAATGCATACATATCAGGTGAATACCAGCCGTCTTCCTTCGGGAACCTTTTATTGTCGATTCCAAGCAGGTGATCAATTGCGAACCTTGAAGTGGATCAAGCAATAAAATAGGCCGCTCTTTGAGCCTTTGCGATCAATATTGCAGAGGCTCAAAGGGGCCACCTGATTTTGGGATCTCTAACAAATTTGTATTTTCGGTTACGATGAGTAAACCGAAGATCATAACGATTAAGGACATCGCCCGAAAGTTCAACTGCTCGCCCTCCACGGTCTCGCGCGCCCTGAAGGACCATCCCTCCATCAACGTATATACACGCAAGCACATCCAAGAATATGCACAGAAACTGGGCTATCAACCCAATCGAGTATCTCTAAGTTTACTCAACAAAAAAACCTATAATGTTGGAGTGATTGTTCCCAATATTACGGGCTACTTTAATGCGGCTATCTTGGACGGTATTCAAACGATACTGGAGCCGCAAGGATACACCGTCAGCATCTTTCAGACTAAGGAGTTTTACGAACCAGAGGTCTCTTACATTGACAATCTTCTAGCCAACCGGGTTGACGGTATCTTTGCTTCGGTATCTAGTGAAACGAAGGATTATAGCCATTTTCAGCGCGTTCTGGCCCAGCAAGTACCTCTGATCCTCTTTGACCGAGATTGTGAAATTGAAGCACCCACCGTGCGGGTAGATCATTATTCTGGAGCCGTGATGGCGGTTGAGCACCTTATCCAGATGGGGTGTAAGCGGATTGCACATCTAAAAGGGCCGGAAGGACTTTCTGTTACGCAAGAGCGGCTCACTGCTTACCTGGATGTATTAGAAAAGCATGGACTAGATATCCGGGAAGAATATATTCTCCCAACGGGCTTCCGAACTTTCAAAGGGGCTTATCCCACGAAGAAGCTCCTGACTCTACCTGAACCCCCGGATGGAATTTTTGCCGTGAATGATAATATTGCCATGGCGGCGATGCACGTGATCCGGGAGCATGGCTTGACCGTACCTGATGATATCGCTGTTATCGGCTTTGATGATGAACCGCATGCCGCCTATTGTTTCCCTACCCTCAGTACCATCAAACAGCCTACCGTGGATTTAGGCAAGGAGGTGGCCATGTTATTTCTGCAGCAAGTGCAAGCAGAGTCAGTTGCCATTGCTAAACAAGAGATCGTACTCCCCTCAGAATTGGTAATTCGAAACTCTTCTTTGAAAAAACGCTAACCTATTTATTATAAGATTGAATAATCTCATCCGCTACTTTCTGACAGAAGATTGCTGTTTGTTCGGTTTGTATATTCAAGAAAAGAAATTCTCCATCTTTATCCTTACGTGTTAGGCGAGTGGGGAGGCCGATCGGTGATTCTCCAGTGAGTACCCCGTAGAAAACACAGGCTGTGAGGTAAGTGCCTAAAGCCGAGGGATGACTTCCATCCGGATCGTAGAATTCCAAGTCTGGACGTAAGCTTCTCGCCCTTTCCCAAGCAGGGCCAACTGGAACAATAGTAGCGCCGATCTGCTCCGCCAACTCCATGTACTTGGCTTTGATAGGGGCCTGCATATAAGGGTCCCAGGATCTAGCCCAAGTCATATAGAGGTAAGTCTTGGCCCCACTTTTCTTGATCATCTCATTGAAAAGCCCACCGAAGTACATCAAACTATCCGGCCGATCAATGGTACTGCGGCTGTGATTTTGGAGAATCACGACATCAAAATCCCCGCCCTGGATCTTGCTTTTCGTTTGTAGTCCTCGCTCATTGCGCCAATGATGTCCCCAATGAGCACCTCCCGCAGTAGATTGTTGCGTGGTAAAAGCTTGCTTCTTGGCCTTCATCATAGCCGCCGTGACCTGCGGTAGGTTCCAAAAGTAGGTGTAGCTGTTACCCACGAACAACACCTTCTTGGGTCTTTCTGATTGACCAAAGCCAAGGATCGAAAATGAATAACAGAGGCAGAGGAGGGAGACTATTTTACGTAAAGACATAGATCGAAGCTTTTTTCAGTAAAAGAGGAAGAGCAAAACATCCGAAATCTCCTCAGGAAAGGCCAAGCAAAATTCGGATGTTTGCTTTCAGCAAGGTAATTATTTCTCTACAAATCGCCCTTTCTTCAAGGTCTCCGTACGCTTTGCATGAGGTACTACATCTTCTCGATAAAAGTATACCTCTCGCAATTCATTTTTGGAGAAAAGCTTGAGCTGATCTCCATAGTGCGGCGAACCCTTTTGCGTAGAATTTCCATAACTCATCAAGGCCTTGGCCCGGACCTTATCTCCAAATTCGATCACGGAAACCCAAGAATCGCCTCCACTGATGTGCATCTTACCATCATCTTCCAAACCATTGGACCAAGCGACTCGGAATACACCGACGCTACCATCTGCACCGTTGCCGGGAAGGTCAAGGCCATTGTAGGTGATCCGATAAATGTCTCCCCATGGAATATCGAGGCTTCCATAACCTCCCTTGAGTTCAGTCGCTGCTTCTTCTAAGAGTGCGACAGCTTTCTTTGGGTCGGCTAGACCATCGGGGGTTGTCCTTGCTGCCTTTAAGGACCATTGCTCCTTGTAGTTTTGAGGGTTCCAAGGGTTGAATTTATTGGACCAGAGATAGAATAGGGCTGCCCCTTTACTATCTGCATTGGATTCTCGATCCCAGTTCTCTAGTACCGTCTTAGCTTCCTTAGCAAGGTCAGAGCCATGTTCATCGATGGCAGCAAAGAGATCATCCAAGAGTCGGTCCGCCATCTCCCAGCGGGTAGATAGTTTGTATTCCACCAGCTCGTCAAAAGTGATGGACTCATCTTCTGCTAGCATGCGAGCAGAGCGTTGCGGGCGATAAGTCATGCGAATGGGGGACATATAGGGAGGAAAGTCCTTAGGATTGAGTTGCATCGGGAAGGTGCTAGTCCAGGGTGGGTCATTGGCATTCTGTAGCCAACCCGCAGGAGGGTTTTTGATTTTTGGTAGCTCCGCGTAGGAGTGGACATCTGTCCAGATGTGTTTAGAATTATCACCAGGTACGATATTGCTCCAAAAGCCCCAATCCCCACTACTGCGCTTGGGCACCTGGCCATTAAACATGTAAAAGATATCTCCCTTTTGATCAGCATACATAATGTTGAAGAATGGGATTTGTACTTCCTTCAGGGCTGCTTCGAATTCCCCAAAATTCTTGGCTGTCCCCATTTTCCACCATTGCAAAGCGGCATGATAGCGATCATAACCTGGCATGCGTATGGCTAAGGCTTTGTCACCCTTTTGACTAACGACTCTTCCGTGCTCGGATTCGTAGATGTCCAGGGCTTTTTCAGCAACGGTACCGTCCTTTTGCTTGACCTTGATGGCTTTCTTCATTACCTTAAAAGGCTTAACCGAGCCATCCAAGACATAACCTTGATCCTTTAGCGTCAGCTCATATAGGTCTGCATTGTCGATGGTATTATTGGTGTGACTCCAGCCCAATTGTTCATTGAAGGCGATACCTAGGGTAGGGAAGCCAACGAGGGTGGCACCATAAGTGTTGATACCCGGTGCATTGAGATGACCTTCGTAAAATAGCCATTCGTCAAACCAAGGAAGATGCGGATTCTGAACCAGCATGGCGTTGCCGGAGGCCGAGCGTTCAGCACTAACAGCGTAAGTATTAGACCCTCGTCGGGCCCAGTACTGAGAACGTCCGATGTCTCCACCTCCGACAAAACGGCTGTAAATCACAAACAGATAGTGGCGCATGACATCTTCGTGTTCAATCGGTAGCGCTACCTTTTTGGCTTCATCGATCCGATCTGGGAAGGCTTCAGCATAGGCATTCATGCCGTCAACAAAGGCCGTAGCGTAGGGCTTGATCTCCGGCTTTTGATTTTCCCACCAAACACTGGCTAATTCTGGAAAGCCAAGCGTATGTACCATCTGGTCATTTTGGAAGTATTCTTCTCCCCAATACTCTGAGGCACGTCCTCTGGATTTAGCGTAAAGTTCTAGGATGAGATTGCCGTGGCTATGCATCTGGGCCCAACCAAAGGCAAAGCCTAGTTCTTCGAGGTTTTGGGCATAAATGTGTGGAATGCCCCATTCATCCCAAATGATCTCAGTATTTTTTTGCTGCCCAAACAGGGATACACTAAGTAAGAGGGCGAAGGAGAAGGAAAATAGTTTCATTTTCATTTTGTTGAATTGTATGGATTTATTTGTGGTTTAATACTCAAGGAAATACTAGAATAGTGTAGATTCCTTGGGTAAAGGTGACACTGAAGTTTAGACGATCTATGATTAAGCAGTTTTCAGTCCGCCTATTATTTGCATAGAAATGCAAGAGGCCAGCCAAGTCCGAATCCCTTCCACTTTGTTGTGGTGCCTAAAATACCAAATCATCCCTAGGATGGGTCAGCTAAGGGAGATATTTTAGAGAGATTAGTATTTTGGTGTATTGGTTGTGTAGAATGCGTGTTTTACTCGCATTCATCTTGAGTTGGATAGAACAGGGGAATTAATAGACCTTTTAAGCATCTATCTGACGGTCAGTTCGTATTGCTATAAGTGAACAACACTTACCGAAAGCCTAATTCATGGACTTTCTCTCGCAATTCTAAACTTTCCTACAAAACCGATCCATCCCATTAACTGCAGGCCTAGTCTCCGATGGAGAAGGCTTAACGGAAGCGATTAACTAAGATTACTTTTATATAACCAAAACTACTCCAACATGAAGAACCTCTTCCCCCTAATTGCTATAGCCTTGGCTATGACTTTGACTTCCTGCAGCGCCTCTAAAGAGTTGACTGCAGAAGTAGAATCTGCTAAATCTTCCTTGAAGCAATGTGAAGACCAAGTAGCTACGCTACAAAGAGAATTGACGCAAGCTAAAAATATGCTCGGAGGCTCTGGTGATGAGTTAACTCAAACTCAAGCGGAAAACCAGTCTTTGCGCAGCGAAATGAATAACCTGAGGAGTCAACTTGCCACAGTTACCAAAGAAATGCAAGCCTCTTCTGATAACTATGGGGTTTGGTTCCGTGTGCAGATCGGTGCCTATGAACAACGCCGCATCGACAATAGCCTGGAAACAACAGACCAGCTTTCTCTGGAAACCCGAAATGAACTACAAAAGATTGCCCTTGGCCGTTTTCGCGTATACGAAGACGCCAAACAGCTACAAACGCAATTACAAGAGATGGGACTAAAGGATGCCTGGGTGGTGTCGTATAAGGATGGCGTGCGTATCTCGGTAGAAGAGGCCTTGCGAAACTAAAGCCTGGGCTGAGTCATCCGAAGTTGGTGGCTGCAAGTCATCCGAAGTCTAACTAGGTCCTGCCTAGGAAAGACTTCGGATGACTAAGCCTTGGGCTTCGGATGACTAGGTTAAAGAGCGTAATATTAATGTTTGGTTTAATTTAATTGTTTGCTTTCTTGATCGTCTAAAGGGATAAGCTTATATTCTACTTTAATTGGAAGTACATTAAATTAATCCAAATGCGCCTTACTATTACCCCCCTCTTTCGGGCAAGCATACTTGCCCTACTTCTTATGTCAGCTACTCAAATGCTGGCTCAACCTGTGAGTTTTTATCGTGTATATTTTGACTATGCTAAGCATGGCTTGACCGAAAAAGCCAGCGCCACTATTGATGCAGAAGTAGCCAAATTGGACCTATCCCAGCGTTACCGGGTTAGTCTCATTGGACATACTGATCGGCGTGGCAATTTAGGCTATAACCAAGAATTATCTGATCGGAGAGCCCTGAGTGTTAAAGAGGCTATCAAGGCATACGGCTTTGATGAGCAAGATATTACGGTAGAAGGACTTGCCTACCTTGATCCACTTAGCCAAGATACTAGCGAAGCGGCTATGGCTCGCAATCGACGCGTGGAAGTAATCGTAGAAAAAGCGGACTGGAATGTGGAAAGTACCTACATCTTGGTGCCTAGTGGGCAGCCAAGTGAATTGACTTATGAACGATCTGGAACCAAGATCAAGATTCCCGCTAATGCTTTTACCTACAAAGATGGTACGCCCGTGGAAGGAGAAGTGCTTGTTCAATACCGAGAATTCCGTGATCCGGCAGATTTCATTGTTAGTAGAATTCCAATGCAGTTGGAGTATGATGGAGCCCCTGGCTACTTCAATTCTACAGGTATGTTTGAGGTTCGTGCCTATGATCAAGCAGGGAAAAGCTTGAAGTTACAGGAAAACAAGGAATTGACCTTGGATTTTGTGCAAACACAGTTGGCGGAAGGTACGCAGTTTTGGCAATATGATGAGGAGAACAAAAGTTGGAAGACGGGAGAGGATGTGATTTCCTACGAAGCCGAAGGCACGCGACAAATTTCTTTGGGCAGTGTCACGGATTCGATTGGCGACCTACCTTTGGATTGGCCCAGCAATACCTATTGGGATAAGTATCCGGACACTTTCGAACAATTACAATTGGCCTATGATTTGATCCCTGAATTACTGGGGGTCTATGAAAATGACGATATAGAGGATGGAGAACCGATAGACTTGAGAACCTTTGATGAACGGTTCCACGATGGAATTGAAGAGAGGAATAGATACGCAGGAACGCATTTTGTGGGACACCTGGATATTCGAAATATCTATCGCAAGCCCAAGTACTACAACCTACGCTTGAGGTCAACCTGGAGCTATAAGGGAAAAGGTTTCTTTCGGATGGAAGATCGAACGGGGGAAAACACGGAGTTGACCGCTTTTGAAGGCTTCATGTGGAAGATAAGGAAACGAGATAGTAAAAAAGCCCGATTACAGACACGCGGTTTGCGATTCTGCGACCTGAGAATTAAGCAGAAAAATAGAGGAGAGAATCGCTTTACATTGGAAATTAAATATGATGGCATCGTACATAAACTCAATGCCAGCCTGGGTACGAGAAAGGAAGGGAAAATCGACCCTAGAAGGGCTGATTCTCTATTCCTGGTTTATAAAGGGAAGTTACTGGCTCGCCAGTTAGCCTTTGATCAACCCTTGGTCGAAAAGGCAAAAGCAGTGGAGTTGGTTTGGCCCTGTGTAAAGCTTCTGCTTCCGAAATCTGTTACAAATGATTCTCTGAGGGCATTAGGCCTGCGGCGCGCACTCCTGGATGATCGTTTCAAAAACAACAGATGGCCTTCTGAGTTCAAAAGAACGGATTATGGCCATCGATTCTTCTGGAGGTATAATGGAGCTCGCGGCTTTAGCTTTCTAGCGAGATTTGGCCGTGATTTTGAAGAAGAACTAATGGCCGACCAGCGACCCAATTGGAGGCAATTGATTGAAGATTATCGAGAACAGGTTGCTGTGACGGAAGAGAAATTCCTTACGGTGCAAAAGGCCTTTGACCAAGCTACACCTAGACTGCAGATTGGAGGGCTCGGCATTTTTAACTGTGATGTACTGAAACGTTTTGAAGAGAAGCATGAATTGTTGGCCGAGTTTCAAGATCAGTATGGGAATGCATTGCAGGCGGAGAGAATTGAGATTATTAACCATGAATTGAATGGCCTTTTGGCATATAATAATGATTCACGGATACACCTGGATCTTTCTTCGCCGAACACGATGCTAGTTTACACGAAAGATGGTAGACTTTGGTATGCCTCTCGCTCTGCACTTTCCAAAATACCTTTAAGGGATAAGGATTCCTATACTTTTGAGTTGGAAGATGTTGGTGACTATCTGGGCGATCCGGAGGTGTTGCGCAAGTTGTTTTCTGACGGTTAGGGGGCGAGCTTTAGTCATCCGAAGTTGGCGACTGCAAGTAAGTCATCCGAAGTTTAACTAGGTCCTGCCTAAGGGAAACTTCGGATGACTAAACCTTGGACTTCGGAAGACGAGGCTAGGGAGCCTAAGCTTCCTTAGGACCTTCTCCCTCCTTGAAGTAATCCATTACCTTTTTCGCTACATTTAGATTACTTGCCTCTGCAATCTGTGCAGCCGTGGCTTGGCGCAGTTTCTTTACGGAGCCAAAATGCGTTAGCAATTTCTCTGCGGTTTTGTCGCCGATGCCTGGAATATCCGTAAGTTCAGTGCCAAGAAAGGCACGAGAACGCTGATCTCGGTGGAAAGTGATCGCAAAACGGTGTGCCTCATTCCTCGCCTGCTGGATTACCTTTAACGTTTCCGACTTTTTATCGATATACAAGGGGATAGGATCATCTGGGAAAAAGATTTCTTCCAAACGCTTGGCGATCCCAATGATGGTGACCTTGTCTTCTATGCCTAGTTCCCGTATAATCTTGGTAGCTGCGCTCAGCTGCCCTTTCCCTCCATCAATGATGATCAATTGTGGTAAGGGACTGTTTTCTCTCACCAATCTGGAATAACGTCGCCGAACTACTTCCTCCATCGAAGCAAAATCATTCGGGCCTTCAACGGTTTTGATATTGAAATGGCGATAATCTTTTTTAGAGGGTTTAGCATTCTTGAACACCACACAGGAGGATACCGGATGGGCTCCTTGAATATTGGAGTTATCAAAGCATTCTAGGTGAATGGGCAAGACATCCATTTGCAAATCCTTCTGCATGGTACGCAATATACGTTCTGCGGGAGTTTGCTTATTGGTGCGGCTGACCGCCTCTTTCTGTTTTTGCATTAAGTAGAACTTCACGTTCTTTTCAGACAGCTCCAATAGTTTTTTCTTATCACCGATCTTGGGTACAGTGATCGTAAGATCTTCCTCCGTCAAAGTGATAGGGTAAGGGAGTATCAACTCCTGCGCAATGCTATTAAATCGTTCCCGTAGCACTGGAATGGTGTACTGTAGTAGATCCTCCTCCTCATCGTCCAGGTTGATCACCAATTCTTGGGTATGCGTGTGGATGATCGCACCATTGACGATCTTCAGATAGTTGATATAAGCTTCCTTCTCCGAGGATGCAATGGTGAAGACATCTACATCTCGGATTTTGGTACTAACTACGGTGGACTTGGCTTGATAGTCATTGAAGGCGTCCAGTTTCTCCTTCATTTGCTGGGCCTTCTCAAACTCTAAGTTTTCGGCCATTTTTTGCATTTCTTTTTTGAAATGCTGGATGACGGCACTGAAGTTCCCTTTTAGGATATTCCTGATCTGAGCAACCCGCTCATTATATTCTTCCTCGGATTCAAAGCCAACGCATGGTCCAATGCAATTCTTGATATGATACTCTAGGCAAACTTTGAATTTGCCGCCATCAATATTCGACTGAGATAAATTCAAGGTACAAGTGCGGAGCGGGAACAATTGCTTGATGAGATCCAGGATTATCTTAAGTCGATATTTGGAGGTGTAAGGGCCGAAGTAAGTTGATCCGTCTCGGATAACACGACGAGTAATGAAAACTCTGGGAAACCGTTCCTTCTTGATACAGAGATATGAATAAGACTTCCCGTCCTTGAGCATCACATTGTATCGTGGCTGATACTTTTTGATCAGAGAGTTCTCCAATAGTAAGGCGTCCGCTTCTGTTTCTACTAAGGTGAACTCCAGATGATCTGCATTTTTTACCAGCACTCGAGTCTTATGGGCTCGTCCTTTTCGTTCACCAAAATAAGAAGCCACTCGATTGCGCAGACTTTTGGCTTTTCCAACATATAGGATAATGCCCGATTCATCAAGGAATCGATAAACACCCGGCTCATGTGGAATAGTATCCGCAATCTTCTTGAAATCCTCTGTTGTCATGGAATGAGCATACTTAAGAGATGCAAGTCTACCTTTTCGGCAGACGAGCTTAGCGACCTTATCTTATTGAAAACAGCTGGTCGAGAACAATGGTTGTGGACAAATTCAGAATCTAATCCACTACTCGCCCTCCTTTCAATTCATCCTGGTACTTTTCCAACTCTGCCCATTTTCCGGCGGCTGCAAGTGTCGCTTGATTGGACCAGGTATTAGGGTCATGGATGCGGTAGCGTTCGCCAGCTGCCGTCAGAATCTCTTGCAAGCGCTCCAGTGTAGCTTCTGCCAAATCTTGCCAGTTATCGATGCCACCATCTTTCAGGAGTTGCTCGATCTTGGGACCAATACCTTCTACAATCTTAAGGTTTTTAGGGTCCGTAGGATGGCTTGCTTTTTTCTTAAGAGCGGCTGGATTATTGGTTTTCATGGCCAACAACTTTTTGGCTTGACCTACCCAATCATCCTTTTCAATTCTGCCTGGGAAGTACGCAACATCGCGTGTTACCTGTTCGATCTTTGGGCCATCAAAATCGGCTATTTGTTGATAGGTATAGATGCCGATATCATTGAGTTTCTTTTCAATGAAGGGACCAATGCCGTTGATCAAAGTAAGATCATCCTTTTCGTGATCTTCGATGATGATCTTTTCATTGAGCACCTTTTTATCAGCTTTTGCCAAACTTTCAGGATCCGGCTCGGAGGTTTCCCCCTCTTCTACAAAAGATAGGATGGGATCAGCTGATTTAGGTGCATCTGCTTGTGTCGGTGCTTGAGCCTGCAGTACTTTCAACTCGGCCAGTTCAGCCTTCAGGGTTTCATTTTCTTCATCAAGATGGCTCAACCTAGATTCGAAGGTAGCTAATTGTTGGCGTGTAGCATTGTAGAGGCTTTGCATCTGAGCCATATTATCCACTTGTTCGTCCTCATCCTCTACCACCTTGTTCAGCTGGGTATTTTCCGTCTTTAGCTGTGTGATCTCATCCTTTAAACCAGCAATGATGGTGTTGTATTCTCTATCGGTCGTTTGGATCTCTTCCAACTGTTGATTAACATGATAGACATCCTTTAGGAGTTTGGCCTTCTCTTTCTCCAACTCATCAATACGATCAGTATAAGAGACGAGGTTATATTCCGCCTGCTTCAGCTGTTTTTCGTACTCTGCCTGTTTTCCGAGTAGCGTTTCATTCTCAAGTTGAAGCTCGCTCAGTTTTTTTTTCTCTGCTTTTAGTTCCTTTCGCAGCTTTCTTACTGCACCTGATCTAAGCAGGAAGCCGATTAGCATACCAAATAGCAAGGCAATGAACATGATAGCTAGTATCGTGTAGCTATCCTGTGAGTCGAAATTGGCGAACAAATCTTGAAGACCTTCCATAAAGTATAGTGTTTTGAGTGTTCTTACTCAATGGTGAAATTAACTCTGCGATTTTTCTGACGTCCTTCTGGGAAATCTTTCCCATTCCTTTTGTTTGGAGCTACCGGCTGGGTTTCTCCGTCAGAACGTGTTTCTATTGTGGCGCTAACGCCAAGCTCTCGGAAGTATTCTAACGCACTTTTTGCACGTTTTATGCCTAAGTTGTAGTTATATTTTGAGGTACCTTTACTATCCGTGTGTCCCGTAATGATGATCTTTTCCTCCGGATGCAGGGAGAGATAGGTTTTTACCGAATCCGCATAATCGATGAAGGATTCTCCGGGTATAAATTCTGCCGAATTGAAGCGGAAATTGGCATCTGAGAAGGTCATATCGTTGAACTCGAAGGCCAGTCCACGATTATCAAAATCGTCCGGGATCGCATTCGGATCAAACAATTCAAATAGTAAGGGCACACCTAAGGTAATATCCTCACTCACGCCATGATCTAGCTTGATTCTGGACGGATCTACCCCTCTACGTTCGAGTAGACCCCTCACGTAAGCCGCACGAGCCGTGCCCAGATCTTCATACCAGCCCGGCGGATCAATGCCAGTTTCTGTGGTACGATAAAAGGCGGTTATAGTAAGATCTCTAGTTGTATCTGCTTTCAGGATGGCTGCTACAGTATCCAAAAAGGCTCGATTATCATCGTTTAGGCGGGCGTCGACGGAGGCCGAATCGAAGGCGAATTGGTCATAGCCTTGCAAAATGATCTTGTCGCCGTCGGTGAGGCTTAGGGTTTTGAGCCGAATATCGGTGGGTTCTTTTTCGCATTGCTGTCGTACTTCACATACGAAGTACCAACGTGCCCAGATGGCAAAAGCCAGAAACGTAAGGAATACCAGAAAGGCCAGAAACCTCATATATGATAGCGTTTGTTAATGATTAAGCTGTTAACATACACAATTATAGTAAAAAAATCGGTACTGCTGCTAAATCAGGCTTTTATCATCAATCGTGTCCACTATAGGAGGTGTCTTTGTCGCATACATTCATACAAAATCATACCTGTTGCCACAGATACATTGAGGGAATCGGTAGTACCTTGTTGGGGGATAATGAATAATTCATCAGCTGCCTTTTCCATGGCTGTGCTAATCCCTTCTCCCTCGGAACCTACGATTAGACCAAGGGGGAGCGTCCAGTCCAGTTGGTGGATAGATTTATCGGCTTTGAGACTGCTCGCCATCACCGAAAGGCCGGATTGCTGGAGAAAGTCTACGGCCTTAACCAAGCTTGGCTCCCGACAAACAGGAATCTTCGCCAATGCACCAGCGGAGGTCTTCATAGCATCAGCGTTGATCTGGGCCGTCCCCTTTAGTGGGACAATTAGTGCATGGGCACCACATACTTCTGCGGTCCGGGCGATGGCACCAAGATTGCGGACATCGGTAACTCCATCCAGCATCACCACTAGGGGTGTTTCTGACCGTTCATAGATCGTAGGTAGTACATCCATAATCCTGTAGAAGGGTATTGGGGCAATCAAAGCAATGATGCCTTGATGATTGGCTCTTACCAATCGGTTCATCCTTTCCTTCGGTGCTATTTGTAATGGAATGTTGGCTGCCTTAGTCAATTGACGAATCTCCTTTTCCAAGGGCCCTCTCACGCCCTGCTGAAAAATAACCTTGTCCAAGGATACGCCGGCCTCAATGGCATCTACCACTGGATGACGACCGTAGATAATATCTTTTTCTTTTTTATGCATTTGGCACAAAAGTAGTATAAAAGAAGGAAAACGGGATCACTCAAAAAAAGACGTTCATTGTACAAAATGCTATAAGGCATGCCCGCAATTGTCGGGTAGGAGGTACAATGAGTGGACAGTGGCTAGCTGAACGCCAGAGAAAATACATAAATTTGAGCCAAATTCACTGAACAAACCATAGAAAGAGCAGTTTTTTAACCCGGAGATAGCATGCCTCTTTCTTTTCTAACCAAGATTAAAATTGCAGCAAGATGTGTAGAAGAGTCCTCCCATGGCTGGCAATAATCGCCATGCTTTTTTCACCCTTTTTGAGTAATGCACAAAAACAAACTCCTTTAGATGTAGCACTTCGACACGTAGAACAGCAGTCCACTTCATGGGGCTTGCTTCCCGCTGATATAGAAGAAGTGAAAGTTAGCCATCAATTCCAAAGCAAGCACAATTTGGTCACGCACTATTACCTTCTTCAACATTATCAGAATATTGAAGTAGAAGGTGCCATCATCGGAGTGCATATTAAGCCTGACGGGAAAGTAGGATATGCTACCAATCGATTTGTGCCTGAACTAAGTGAAAAGGTGAAGTATACTACTGCCAATATTGATGCTGCTAGTGCCGTCACACATGCGCTAGAACATTTGGAATTGACAGCAGATAATTCGATACAATTCAAAGAGAAGGTAAATGAGTACTCTTATGTCTTTTCTCCGGGTAAGACAGCAGCTACAGACTTGAGAGTTCAACTTCTATTTTGGCCAAAGCCTGGAAGTGAGGTGGTAGAATTGGTTTGGAGAGTGCATTTGCAGGAAGCAAGTAGATCGCTCAAAGCGTGGGATGTACTGGTCGATGCACAAGATGGTAAGGTGCTATACAAGAGAGATCGAGTGTTGCGTTGTACTTTTTCTAAGCATAAGGCTCATCAACATACAGCAGCTTGTTCCCATAAAGAGTCTCCTGCTTTTCAAGGCTTAACGGAGGCCCTGAAGGGGGATGGGAATTTTCCCCCATTTGCTGGCGAAACCTATAACGTCTTTCCTGTTCCTTTAGCTAATCCTTTACAAGGAGCAAGACAATTGGTTACATCACCAGCTGATCCGACTGCTTCGCCCTTTGGGTGGCATGATACCGATGGCCAAGCTGGGGCAGAACACACCATTACGAGAGGAAACAATGTTCATGCCTTTCACGATCGAGATGGTAATAATGTTTCTGCCGGCGATGAACCAGATGGCGGAAGTTCTTTGCAATTTGATTTTCCTTTAGATCTCAGTATGGAGCCTGAAAGTTATACCGAGGCTGCTGTTACACAGCTTTTTTACATCAGTAATTTCATGCACGATTTTACCTACGCTTATGGGTTTGATGAGGCAGCGGGTAATTTTCAGGAGAACAACTATGGTAACGGAGGGGCAGATAATGACGCTTTACGTTCTCATGCTCAAGATTTCGGAGATGATCCTTATCGTGAACCCGCTGATCCGAGTGATGATGAAGTAAATAATGCTAATTTCTTTACGCCAATTGATGGTTTTACTCCGGTGATGCAAATGTATCTATTTGATCGCCAAGGGAACGATCTCTTCACGGTATTGGAGCCAGAACCGATCAGAGGTGCTTTTGAAACAGGAATAGCGACCTTCGGGCCAAGTATCACAGATACCCCGCTAGAAGGACGCATAGTTAATGCCGTAGATAATTCCAATAGCCCAAGTTTGTTGTGTAACGCGGTGAGTAATGCCGAGGAGGTGAATGGAAAAATTGCCATGATTGATCGGGGCGAGTGTTTTTTTAAGGAGAAAACGATCAATGCTCAACAAGCAGGCGCCATCGCCGTAATCATCTGTAATTTTGAAGATGTAATAATCGACATGGGAGGACCTACCTCGATTGATGAGCCGGTAATCCCTACTTTGATGTTGAAGAATACCGATTGTCAGACGATCAGAAGCTTCATAGCTCAGGGAGTAGATGTGAAGTTGCAGCAACCGGATGTTTCTGGCCCCACCTTCGTAGATGCTGATTTTGATAATGAGGTGAGTATTCATGAGTATGGCCACGGAATTTCTAATCGACTAACCGGAGGTGCCAATAGCAATTGCTTAGACAACGATGAACAGATGGGAGAGGGGTGGAGTGACTTCTTTTCGCTGGTAACTACTGTTAAGCCTGGCGAAGATGGCACCGAGCCTAAGCATGTGGGGTCCTATGTTTGGACACGAACGGCAAGTGGGACGGGGGTAAGAAGGTTACCCTATTCTTCCGATATGGATGTTAATAGTCAGACTTTTGCAGATATCATTGGCACCGGTGGAAGAGTGTTTAATCCGGCACCTGGTCAGCCGGGGCAAAGAGGAGCTCCGCATCCGCTGGGAGAGATCTGGGCGGCAACATTGTGGGATCTGTATTGGTCCATGGTTGAAGTGCATGATTTTGATGAGGATATGATCAATGGCACAGGAGGTAATAATATGGCTATCCAGTTAGTAATGGATGGCATGAAACTGCAGGCCTGTAGTCCGGGTTTCCTAGATGGGCGTGATGCCATTCTCATGGCAGATGAAATGACTTATGGCGGAGCCAACCAATGTTTGATTTGGGAGGTATTTGCCAGGCGTGGAATGGGCTTTGGAGCTGATCAAGGATCTGTGAATGATCGTAATGACCTGACGGAAAGCTATGAGATCAATCCTACCTGTATTCCTACTTTGAAGATTGCCAAAGCTGCTACGCCATTAATCAATCCAGGAGACGAGATCAATTACACCATTGAAGTATACAATCATAAACCGGAAGCGATTTCCGGTGTGGTGGTGAATGATATATTGCCAGATGGAACTACTTACCTTGCTGGTTCTGCTACAGGATCGGATAATGTAGACCTTAATGGGAATCAAATTACTTTTGAAGTCGGGGATATGGCCGCTGGTGATACTGTGGTGTTAACCTATGATGTATTTACAGCTGCAGAGCTCAAATCCACGCAACAGTTTTTTGATGATGTAGAAGCTGCGGAAACAGAGGTGACCTGGGTCTTCGATTTCTTGGATGGAACGACGATCTGGGAGGTGAATGATGATGATCCTGCCTTCAGTGGCGAACGTTCTTGGTCTATTGAAAATACCAATACGGATAATGATCAAATTCTATTCTTGGCTAATCCATTTCGGATAGAGGGCACCCAGCCCGCCCTTCGGTTTTATCATCGTTACAATACAGAGACGGGTTTTGATGGAGGTTTCGTAGAGATTTCAACTGACGGGGGAAGTTCCTGGGAAGCTGTGGCAACCGAAAAATATTTCCGTGGGGGTAACTTACGTCCATTGAACTACAGCACCTTTGCCATCCCTGGAATAGAGGCCTTTAGTGGGACGACCAATGGTCAGTTTGTGCCTGCTTATATTGACTTGAGTGAATACATTGGTCAAGATATCCAAGTCCGGTTTCGTTTTGGTACGGATGATGTCGAAAGCCGTGATGGCTGGTATATTGACGATATTGAAATCTTAGATATCTTCAATTACCAATCAGAAGTGTGTGTAAGTAGCAATGAAGGAGATCAGGCTTGCGCTTCGGCTCCAGAAAGAGGGACAGTGGTGAATGACCAAACGGTTCTACCCGTAACAGAAATTGAATCTCTAGGCGCCATCGTCTCGATCTTCCCCAATCCTGCCCGAAATCTAATCAATATTGCAGTAACTACAGAAAATAGCAGCGATGTAGCATTGGAATTGTTTAGTATGGATGGTAAGCAGATTTTGAGCCAGCAGGATAGACTAACGATAGGTGCACAACAGTTTCAGATGGATGTTTCTGATTTACCAAGTGGTTTTTATATGGTACGCTTGCAAACGGATAGGGGAGCCACTACCCAAAAGATCATCATAGAATAGAGTGCCGTGACTTTGATCAGGACATAAAAAAACTCCCGAGCATGTCCGGCTCGGGAGGGAATGATCAAAAAACAGCAGGATATAACAATGTTTGAAAACATTATTCGGTAACATTGATCGCTCGGATTTTCCAAGCGATCAATGTTTTTTGTTGAGACCACAGAAGTCTCACACAAAGCCAATAAGAGTCTAGGCCCTTATCTTGACTTCGTGTAAGGACAGCAAAACAAAATATGTGTTACAAGTTTGAAAACTCAGTGTTGTGCGCGTGTTTGTTGTTTGGGGGTAAGACTTCGCATGATGCATAAAACATAGCATAGGGATTGCTTGGAAATCTCACCTTTACGATCATTCGGGATTTACAGGTTTTTGCTTCTCAAAGCGCTCTTTTATACACTACGATAGCTAGAAATAGAAGCTGCAATACCTCTATCATACAGCCATTCAATAGTATTCAATTCAAACGTTAAATTATTGGTATATAACTGCTAAGAGATCTTAGCACTGTGTGATCCAATTACAGATCACTAATTCTGCGGATCACTCTATATAGACGCGTATATTCATTCACTTCTTCAATGAAGGGATCGTATTCTAGATGATTGGCAGAGATCAATTTGAGATGAGAAACGCGGTTCTTGGTATTATGTATGCGTTGCACATATTTTACCCATAAGGAACCATTATTTTTCACCGCATAGATCTTGTTATCATTTATTTCGTGCACCCCCGCAATTTCTCTACAAACTACCAGATCGCTATCATTGATAATAGGCTCCATACTGTTTCCGCTGATTGGAAAACTCACTAAACTCCCTCCACTCAAACCAGGGACACTGAAAAATGACTTATCCTCCGTAGCAAAGCTTCCCGCGTCAACGGAAGTACCTGCAAATGCCTCAACGCTGGTAAACAAGATGTTGCCTTTTAAGGCACCATCACTACTGGTACTAACCTCTTCTGGAATCTCAAAACCGAAAGGAGTACCCATGTCATCTAATAAATAGGACTCATTAACTCCAAACTCTCTACAAATAATACGTGCCTGACGGTAATCGATACAACGTTTATCATCAGGGTTTAGATAGGCTCGGATAATATGGCCGTAGGCACGATTTCCAAGCACTTTCTCAGCAAAATCCCCCATCCCACGACCATTGCGGTCATTCTTTACCACTACTCCTCTTTCTTCTAGTAAGCTGAAAACCTTGATGAATCGCTCGTTCAATTGTATCCGATCTTCACGTATCATGTTTGAAGATTTAAGTTTTTAAAACAAAACAAAATAATTTGGTTGCAATATAAAACGAATTTGTTTTTAAAACAAATAATTGTAAAAAAATAATGTTAAATTTTCTGTTGGTTTTGTCTAGTATTTCAGACAAAACGTGGGAATTAGTGGGTGGTTGAGGCTTCTAGATTAGCATTAAAGTTGAGCGATGACTTCGATCGTCCGGTCTAATTCAGCCAAAGTGTTATAGTAATGTGGCGAGAGTCTGAGTAACCAATTCGCTTTTTTGGCTTTCATGTCGAATCGGTTATAAGCTAAAGTTGTATGGGAAGAATTGATCCCTTGATTGCGCAGTTGTTCTTGCAATTCCACAGGGTCTAGGCCAGACATGGTAAATGTTACGATCCCGGCTTTCTTTATCCCTTTGTCTAGTACCCGTACTTTTGGCAAGGAGGAAAGACTAGCTCGGAGATAGCCCGATAGGTACTTGACTTGCTGTTCTATGCGATCTAATCCGATATTATTAGCATATTCCACGGCCTTTGCAGCTCCGAGCATCAAGGCATAGGGTTTTTCCCATAACTCAAAGCGCTTCGCATCTTGGCGCGGTGTATATTGATCATCCTGACTCCAGTCTGCGCTATGTAGATCTAAGAAGAGCGGACTCAGACCCGCATTTAAAACGCGATTAGAGACATATAGAAATCCAGTTCCTCTCGGACCCCTCAGAAATTTGCGTGTGGTGGCACTTAAAAAATCGCAGCCCAAATCTTTTACATCCAGCACCAATTGACCTGCTGATTGACAGGCATCAAGCAGATAATAGATGCCTCGATCTTGACAGGCACGGCCAATTTGAGCAACTTCTTGGATAAGGCCCGAATTGGTTGGTACATGAGTAACTGCTACCAACTTAGGACGGTAAGTCTCCATCTTCTGGATCATATCGACAGGATCCAGACCACCTGAAGGTAGATCCTTGCTGAACACTATTTTGATTCCCCGTAGTTTCTGTAATTGAAGGAAGGCAATCTGATTGGATGAGTAGTCATTTAAGCTAGTGAGAATTACATCTCCTTTTTCAAACGGAATGCTAGACAATGCTTTATTGTAGGCATCGGTAGCGTTGCCCGCAAAGGCAATGTTTTTGCTCTTCGCGTTCAAGAGTTGTGCAACCGCTGTGTAAAAACGATCTAAATCTGCCCGTTGATCTGCTGCAGTTTCATACCCTCCGGCTAAGTACTCAGCCGAAAGAAATTGATCAACCGCTGCTTTAACGACTGAAGGCATGAGCGCTGCGCCAGCGTTATTGAGATGAATGACTTGATCGGTACCGGGCGTTTCCCTGCGGAATTGACCAATTTGTTCACTGGTAAAGGCTTGCATAGATAATTAGGGCAATTGTATATCAATGTTTAGAATTTTCAGGACCATTATTTGAGTCCCTCCTGCTAAGAAGCTCTCCTTGATTTCACGGGTAAGTATTTGCATGATATCATCATAATCTCCTGAGATCTGCGTGCTTAGGGCATTGGTTTGGATCTTCAAGCCTTCATGTTGATTCAATCGTGCAATGAAGTCTAGAATGGGAGTTTCATATTCTGCATCCAGGGGATACATGCTTATGTCCACGGCGGCTTTCATAGAATGTATGTTTTAAGTAGTATCAGGCTACATTAGGTAGTATATTCAATGCGCTCCTAAAGTCAAAACCGATTTAGGACAGATTGAGAATTTTTGTGATCAGCTCAAAATTGACAACAAAATGAGATGAAAAATGAGCTATGATTGGGCCGTACTTAGACAAATAGGGAATTATCAAGTCGTGGTAGAACTTCTTTCTATTTGCTAATGTAAAACGGCAGCTTAAAATATTTTAATTTTCTAGGATAATAATTCCAGTGTCTTTGGACAATTTTGAGTTGATACCTTTCCGTGGAATATTTGTAGCACAAATGAGACCAGGACAATCCCCTTACGGCTTTTGCTTAACACACAAAATTGTTGGGTAATGCGCTCCACAAGAGCCTGGCTTTGGAAGCCTGTTTCAGAATTCATATATTTGAACCCTATATCCGGTAGATAATTTAAACTTATATCAAGCATTTCTGCCAGTAGTAGAGTAGGAAAGTTGAAGCGCTCCTTTCATTCTTTCCTTTAATACAGTATCTATATTCTCTGTAGACAAACAATAGTCAGCGAACCAGTTTTATATGGCAAAGAAGAAGAAGAAGGGACAGTTATCGCTTAATCTTGGGATCAAGGATGAACGAGTTCCAAAGTTGGTTGGGGTTCTGTGTTGGTTTCTCGCCATCTATTTGTTTATTGCCTTCACCTCATACCTTTTTACCTGGAAGGAAGACCAGGATAAAGTACTCAAGTTTTCCTGGGAATTACTATTACAGGGTAATCTAGAGATGTCTAATTGGCTTGGTCGCCTTGGCGCCATCGTCTCTAATATGTTCTTCTTTTGGGGATTTGGCCTGGGCTCTTTTGTTTTTGTCTACTTGCTCGCAAGGGTAGGGCGTGATCTGATTCAGGAACGTCCCTTGAAGACCTTTGTACCGACCTTAAGCTACACCATGGTATCCATGTTGTTGGCGACGATCTTATTGGAATTTATTGCAGGAGATAATGGGTTCCCTTGGGGAGGTGCTTTCGGACAAGGTATTAGCGGCTGGTTGCACAACTTTGTGGGGACTTTGGGAATGATTGTATTGATCATCTTTGCAATAGCGGGGATGGTAACCTGGCGTTTCAACCCCAATTATAATGACATGACGCCTGAAAAGGCTATTGGGGAGACCAAAGATTACATCGGTTCCATTTTGAATGGTCGACGGAGGAGACAACGAGCAACTGCTGCGGCTAACACTCCTGCTCCCCCTGTAAAGCAGGAAACTCCTCCAGCGTTGAGACCTGGTGGAGATCGGGGCGTAGAGGAAGAAAAAGAGAAGGAATTGGTTCCAGAAGGGAGTCAATTGGCTTTTGAGTTGGAAGAGCGTAAACGTAAAAAGCCAACCACCCTGAAATCAGGAGAAGGGGATTTAGAAATCCGAGAGCCTGTTGCCGGGGATGGAGAATCACCAGATAATCCTGGGCCGGGGGCAGATAAGCCAATCTTACCGATCCAGCAGGAGAACAAGGAGCATTCGGAACCCTATGATCCTACACTGGAATTGAGCTCTTATGAGTATCCTGTCACCTCATTGTTAAAGGACTATTCAGATCAGAAAGTTGAAATAGATCGAGCGGAGCTAGAAGCAAATAAAGATCAGATTATTGAGACGCTGTTGAACTATAAGATCGAGATCATTAAGATCCGAGCTACCATTGGTCCAACGGTAACCTTGTATGAAATTGTACCAGCTCCGGGTGTGCGGATTTCCAAGATTAAGAACTTGGAAGACGACATTGCTTTGAGTCTTTCGGCTTTAGGTATTCGGATTATTGCCCCGATTCCTGGTCGGGGTACGATTGGTATTGAGGTGCCCAATAAGAAGCCTCAGATGGTTTCTATGCGGGAGGTATTATTATCCGATAAGTTTAAGCGAGCCAAGATGGATTTGCCCATAGCCCTGGGGAAGACGATTTCCAATGAGGTGATGGTCGTGGATCTAGCCAAAATGCCACACTTGCTGGTAGCAGGGGCAACTGGCCAGGGTAAATCTGTAGGGATTAACTCCATTTTAATGTCCCTGCTGTATAAGAAACACCCCTCGCAGGTCAAACTGGTATTGATCGACCCGAAAAAAGTAGAACTCTTTCCTTATAGCAAAATTGAACATCATTTCCTTGCGTATCTACCAGGCCAAGATGAGCCGATTACCACCGAGACGAATAAGGTAATCCATACCTTGAACTCTCTTTGTATAGAAATGGATACGCGCTACAATTTATTAAAGAAGGCCTCTGCCCGAAACATTCGGGAATACAATGAGAAATTCATTGCTCGAAAGCTCAATCCCTTAAAGGGACACAAATTCCTGCCATTCATCGTCTTAGTGATTGACGAATTTGCAGACTTAATTATGACGGCAGGTAAAGAAGTGGAATTGCCCATTGGTCGCCTAGCACAGCTAGCACGTGCCGTAGGTATTCACCTGATCATTGCTACGCAGCGACCTTCGGTGAATATTATTACCGGGGTGATCAAGGCCAACTTCCCTGCCAGGATTGCCTTTAAGGTGACCGCGAAAGTTGATTCTAGAACCATCCTAGATGCCGGTGGTGCTGATCAATTGATTGGTCGCGGTGATATGCTGTTGAGCGTTGGTGGGGAGGTCGTGCGACTACAAGGTGCTTTCGTGGATACGCCAGAGGTGGAGGATGTAGTAAATTTCATCTCAGGCCAGCATGGCTATCCGGAGCCCTATCTGTTACCTGAATTCCATGGAGATGATGCTGAAATTCCAGGCACAACTAACCTCAAGTATTCTGATCTAGATGAAATGTTTGAAGATGCAGCTCGTTTGATCGTACAAAATCAGCACGGTTCCACTTCGATGATACAAAGGCGTCTGAAGCTCGGATACAACCGAGCTGGGCGAATTATGGACCAGCTGGAAGCAGTTGGTATCGTTGGTCCTAGCGAAGGAAGTAAAGCCAGAGAGGTTTTGATATACGATGAAATCGAATTAGAACGTTTCTTAGTAGATCTCAGAAACCGTAAGTAAATCAATTAACCTGACTGTCCGCAATCGTAAGTGAAGATTCATGAAGTTTTTCCCTCTTATTAAGAAGGGAGCCATGCTCGTACTGGCTACCTTTGTACTACTATCTTGCAACGAGCAAACGACGACGGAGGAAACCGCCTACGGCACTCCGGCACCGAATTTAGAAGAAGTTTCCGTTTCTCCTTTATCTCCAAAAGAACAAGACGCTTTAGATGAATTTGAATCCTGGCTGGATACGAGTTTCGTGGAGTTTGGCCCTCCTGGATTAGCTGTAGCTGTGTTGAAGGGAAATGAGGTGGTAATGGAAAAGACCTTTGGCGTACTAGATGTAGAAACTCAACAATCCGTTCAGCCCAATTCAGTATTCCGCTTAGCTTCTGTATCAAAAGGATTTGCACCTGTGCTAACTGGGATTTTAGTGCAAGAAGGTTGTCTTCACTGGGATGATCTGGTAGCGGCCTACTTGCCAGATTTTGCCTTAAATGATCCAGCTGCTACCAAACAACTTAGCCTAAGACATGTACTAAGCCACACCACAGGCCTTCCTCGACATACCTATTCTAACCTATTGAATATGAATGTTCCATACCAGGAGATTCTGCCGGTGTTGAAGGAGGTTGAACTTTCCCATCCTGTCGGTACCTGGTACAACTACCAAAATGTAGCCTATAGCCTGATTGGTGATGTCATTGAGCAAGCTACCGGCATGTCTTATGGAGAAGCTTTGGCAGAGCGTATTTTTCAAATCCTTGGCATGGAGGGGGCTTCTACCAGCCATGGGGCGATCGCTGGTTGTCAAAATACGGCTATGCCACACGGGCCAGACGCTGAGGGCTATCATAGGATCGCGCTGCGGGATAAATTTTATTCCGTCGGACCCGCAGCTGGTGTAAATGCAAATTTGGAGGATATGGAAGAGTGGTTGAGATTGTTAATGGGATACCGTCCCGATGTGATTGACTCTACGGCTTTGCAAGCATTATTTCAACCCCAAGCAGATGTAGCTCCTATTGAAGGAGTGATGCGTGCTTGGCGCCCGATGGATGTTTCAGCTTATGGTATGGGGTGGCGTTTAGTTGAAAAGGACCAGAAACATTATGTTTTTCATGGAGGCTTTGTGAACGGTTACCGTTCAGAAATAGGATTTTGTCAAGAACAAGGCCTCGGTATTGTATTGCTGAGCAATGGTTCTTCTCGCTTTGTAGGAGATGCCTTGCCCCACTTCTTTTCGTTGCAGCGAAAAGGCGGGGCTTAGCTTATCTTGATAATTGTCTTATCGGTTTATTATTATTGCTTCATTAGACTGAAGACTCTTTCGTACACCATATGCTGGCATCTACTGGATTTCAAACCACAACATAGATTTATCCTGTTGCTTGACCATGGTAGAACCTCCACTCATGACTACTGATTGAGTGGCTCCCAATTTTTGGGCAATGGCTTTGGGCAATTGATAGCCAGCTGGCATGGTTAGTTGTGCTACTTTAGGGCCTTTGGGGTTTAATTGTACAAGGAGGCGGTCGCCTTTAATTTCTAGGCGAGCACCCAGGGTCTCTTGGCCAGGCTTTCCCTTGGGAAGGGTGAAACCGTCGATCTGTGCCGTCAACCCTTTGGCTGTTTTCTTTATAGCGGAGATATGTACGAATACGTTTGCACTTTGTCCTTGATCAAGGACGATAGAGGGAGTAGGGGTTAATACATTCGAATTAGCATGACTGTTAGAGCTGAATACTGCGAAGAAAAGGAGTGTGATTACGAATGATACGTTTTTCATGAAAGTGTGAAGTTCAAGATTTTGTGAATAAATAGTTTTGATCTGGAAGTAAGGCTCGGATTGTTTTGAACAGATTCAGTAGCCATTACACTTAATAAGTGTCTTAAGATCAGAATATGTCCTATCCAGATTCAATTTTTTTCCGAAAGGTACCAGAACGTCTTTAAGAATCACCGTAAGAGCCACGAGGCAAGTCACTTTTTCCATTCACTCAATGCGACTGCCCATCTACTCATCTATCCTGGACATTATAGGAAGATCGGACTAATTTAGGGAGGAACTTCGGAAGCGGATATTATCGTAACCCATTCGAGTATAAGCTCGTAAAGACAAGAAACCCTCCTATCATGAAAAGCAAAACTCCAATTATAACCAATAAGACCTTATTTATCTACTTGAGCTGGATTCTGGTTAAATGGGGCATTACACTTGCTCTAGCACAGGCCTTCCTGTAAAATGGCATTTTGGCTAAGCATATCTCGACCCCATAGGATGGCTATGTTTTAACTATCGACGAGTTACGAGCGGTTCACCCTTCTTTTCTAGCGTTTCAAAAAGTATTCTTTATTTCCTAGTTTCTATGATTTGATGTAGAGCATTATATCCGAGCGTATGCTTGGAGCTATGCTACCAAAGGATTTTCAAGGTGTAGCTATGTATCTTGGGTAAATAAGACTTTTAGGCTCTGGAGCGCTCTCTGCTGGCTAAGAAAGGTTGGAAACAAAAAAACTCCCGGAGTAAATACCCCGGGAGCCAAATTAAACACCTAAAACCCTAAAAACTTGTTTCTTTATTATTTCATCTATCCAGCTGGCGAAGCTTTCCAGATGCTATCAATATCGTTTGTTGTTTGATCCCCTCATCCTTCCCTCTTCAATTGCTTGTTCCTCTATATAGACACCTGAAAAGGTCAAATGCCTGTTTATATGATGTTAATATTTTCAAGATTTTCGTTAAATTTTGTTAAATCAAGTCAAGCCCAATTAAGACCTTTTTGCAAATAAAATTATTTTAGCTTTTTTAAAGGTTTTTTTGAAAAGCCTGCAACATTTAGAAGACTTCACAACTATTCTACAGCAAAGTTCAAGCCAAAACCACGCGCTAGCACATCACGGATTGGGAATCGTATGATTATTTGATGAGTTTGGAAGGGAGTCCAAGCTCAAATAAAAGAAGTATGAGATTCACTCTATGTATTAGATTTATCCTGCTCAGTAATGGCTGACTTTGGGACAAACGGTTCCGGGGTTGGTAAACAAAATGCATTGAATACCTATTATGCCTACTAAATCCATTCAGATCGCAATTGCTGATGATGAGGCCCTATTTAGAAAAGGGCTGGGACTTTTGCTTGAAGATTATGAAGATCTTTCCATTGTCATGGAGGCCGAAAATGGTCAGGATCTCCTAAATCAATTGTATGCTACCGAGGAGCAACCTCATGTTTTACTGCTTGATATGAAAATGCCAGTACTTAATGGGGTGGAAACAGCTAAATTGATGCGAGAGCATTTTCCAGACATACCCATTATCATCTTGTCCACACACTTCAGCAAGGCTTTTATTCTGAATATGATTGAAATGGGAGCGGCTTCGTACCTCCCCAAGAATACTGACCCTGACGAAGTGGTTGAGACTATCCGTTCCGTGTTGACCAAAGGGTTTTATTACACCAATGAAGTCATGCAGATTATTCGTGAGGATTTCATGAATAAGAATCAGCCGAAGGTCAAGATGACCCAGTCCGCGGAGATTACAAGTCGGGAGCGAGAAGTACTGCAGTTGATTTGTGAGGAGTTTACAACCAGTGAAATTGCAAATAAACTCTACATCAGCCCCCGCACAGTGGAAGGGCATCGCAATAATCTACTTAGTAAGCTGGGCTGTAGAAATACTGCAGGTTTGGTCGTGAATGCCATACATAATGGCTTAGTCAAATTAGAAGGAAATAACTACTGGGAATAGATTACTCGGATTCACTTTCCAATGCATATACTAACACAAAGTCTTGTATAGTGCGGAAGTACAGTTGATATTTTGCTGAAAAATCGCCTTTGATCACACTACCTTGCATTGCTCCAGTTGGATTTTCAAGTAGGAAGGGTTCAATGAATATATGTTCTCGAAAATCTAGTTCTCTCCGGCCATAGGCCTTGTACAGAGCCTCTTTAGCCCCCCAATAAAAGTGCATATGCTCAATCAAGTTATGCTCCGCGATCACCTCGCGTTCCTCTTCTCGTAAGAATTTGTGGGCGATTCGAGTGATTTTGGGGACAATCTTTTGGATGTCAATCCCGACAGGTACAGGCCCGGCGATGGCTGCAGCTAAGGTTTCAGAATGACTTATCGAGATATGGTAAGTTGATTTTTCTAGATGTGGTTTGCCAAACTCATCTTTGATGAACGCCCCTCTTTTTTCTCGCCCGGACATCGTATGCACCAATTGTCGTACAGCCAGCCATTCCAGTCTCCGTCGCCCCTTCATTTTACTTAATTGCCGCAACTCCATGGGAGAAAGGAGCAAGTTGTGTAAGAACCACTCTTCTTCCTCTTCAATATTCCACAATCCTAACTCTCCGCGGGTCTCTAAATGTTCATGTAAGTATAAAGGCATTCTTCTGTATCGTTCTTAAGCATATATCGCTCCCGCTACCTCGAATCCTTCAAAGAATCACGAAGGCGGAGACGGAGTAAAGGTAAATCTTTTTGGAAAACCTCCTATCTCTAGTGGTCTTGTGGGATTGTTGTGCCGAGTTACCATAATATCTGCATAACCCAAAGTGGCGATTGCAGCGATCCATGACTATGTATAGAAGGTTGATTACCAGTTTAAAGAAATTCTAAACAAGTATAAATAATTGCTTGAGATCGAAACTTTTATTATAATTGTATAAATATGACTACAAATCGATTTAAGTAGGATAATCAGCACTTCATTTAAGCAAATGCTCACCTTCCTGCTTCTAGGCAAACACGACACTTCTTATTTCCTATGAGTACTACACTAATGTTTGACCTAATCGTCACCAAAGGTTAGGCTTAAGATCTAATTTGGATTCCTCTACACTGCATTTGGGAATTCATGGATAAAAACATGGCTCACCAAACACTCTAGGTTTTTCAACAATTACCATGGTCATTACTCAGGGTAAGATAGCTTGACTGTGTCAAGACTTTGCTGATGATGACTATGGCTTCATGATTGAATTCGAAAAGCCAGATTTGAATTGTATTTGGAAAAATATTCGATCCTATGAAAGCTTTGAAAGAACTGACCTATATCGTCAGTAAGAACAAGGTGAAAGCCATCAACGTATTAGATTTTCAATCCCCCACTCCTAGTCGAATCGAAGCATTTTATCATGCAGTCGTCATGGACAAATTGCAAACCGACGATGAGGCCCAAGCCTACTTTTTCCCAGATTCTGAGAATAAAAGCAGCTATCGCAACCTCAAATGGAAACTGAAAGAGCGATTGATTAATACATTGTTCTTCATTGATACCAAAAAACCTTCCTACAGTGATCGGCAGCGGGCTTACTACCAGTGCTACAAGGATATGGCCGCCGTTAATATCCTCCTCGGGAAAAATGCCCGATCAGCTAGTGTCGATCTGTGTTATAAGATCCTGAAGCATGCCACTAAATATGAATTTTCACAATTGTGCTTGGATGCCTATCGGATACTCCGACTCCACTATGGGTCCCGGGTTGGGGATCTAAAGAAGTATTATGCCTATAAGGAGCAATATGACCATTATGCCAATGTATGTTTCTGGGAGAATAAGGCAGAGGAGATGTATACGGATCTCATTGTACATCATGTCAATAATAAATCTACTAAGCAAGATACTCACGAACGCGCTGCGGCCTATTACCAAGAAATAAAGGCGGCTACAGAGGAGATTGGTTCCTACAATATGTATTTGTATACCTCATTGATACGCTTGATGATTTATAGCAGTATTAATGACCATAAAAATATCATAGCAGTCTGTAATGAATACCTTGAGCTTTTCGAGGCCAAGCCTTTTGCCGCAAATACTCCATTGCAAATCTACTATTACCAGAAGTTGGTCAGTTTTGTACAGATGCAAGAATTTGAAGAAGGAGAGCGAACAGCTGAGTTATGTCTGCCGCTGCTAGAGGAAGGCGCATACAATTGGTTCCAGTATCATGGTCTATATTTTATGTTGAGCATGTATACCAAGCGCTACCAGAAAGCCTATCAGATTTACAAGAAAATTGTGGGACATAAGCGTTTTGCCTTTCTTCCATCTAATGTTAAGGAGGTATGGAAGATTTATAAGGCCTATCTACATTACCTAATCAATTTGGGAGAGATTCAAGCAGTAGAAGGTAACAAGCGGCAACTTCCGAGATTTCGTTTGGGACGTTTCTTAAACGAGATCCCGATCTTTTCGAAAGATAAAAGAGGGATGAATATTGCCATCTTGGCGATTCAGGTGCTTTTCCTGATTCAACAGAAGAAATACAATAAGGCTATTGATTCCTTGGATGCAATTGAGAAGTATTGTTCTCGATACTTGCATAAGGAGGATACTATTCGTTCCTATTATTTCATTAAGATGCTACTTTGCATTCCAACTGCTAGCTTCCACAAGAAGGGAGTAATCAGAAAAGCTAATTCATATTTTGAAAAGCTCAAGAGTACTCCACTTGCCGATGTTAACCAAATGCATAGCATTGAAATTATACCATATGAAGATTTATGGGCCTTTGCTTTGAAATCATTGGACGATAAATTCTACAACGGCCAGAAAATGACTCAAGCGGTCGGATCTTCCACTTCTTAGAAAGAGAAAAAATGTAATGGATACAAAGGGCAATTGGAGAGCGTAAAACTCCGGTTGCCCTTTTTTATTGAACTGAAACTTCCGTTGGAAGTCTTGGATGTCTATACTAATGCTCTTCCTTTCTAGTACACTTTATTCCTTCTATGAGCAGGCAACAAAATGGAAGTTTTTTCAACCGATTGTGGTGATTTAATGAAATTGACAAATTGTTAAGTGTTTGAATATGAGTGGTTTAGTTTTTTTGAAGTAAGACTTAGGGTTCAAAATGGGGGAAACGGAATCCTGTTTTCTGTCTCATTGATTGCTATTTAGAGTACTAATTTTGTAGTACTAATCTTATATAATAATCAAAGACGACGAAACATGAAACATTTTTACCTTCCCAGGAGAACGGTGGGATGCACAACACGCCCTGTTGTTGCTTCCCTATTTCTTCCCACCATTGTAGTTGATACCAACAGCCACTTAGGGGCCGGACCGCCTTAATCCAATTTTCCGGAATTACACAGGAATCTTAGACGGCTTGTGAAAGCCAATTTTACTCCCACATCAATTGTTGAGAGGGGTCTATTTATTGTATCAATTATAATCAAAATTAACATGATAAGTAAAAATTACTTTATAGAAACACAGTGGCGTCGACTAGCATCTTTGCTAGTGGCGGTTTTGTGTTTTGGTTTAGCTCCAGCTATCGGACAAGACGATGATCCGGTGCCTGGTGTTGACATTTGTTTAGCTCCAGCCTTAACCATTGGAGATTGTTACGAAGATGGTGCGGAGTTAGTTTGGTACTCCGTTAATGGAGACCCAGAAGAAGGTGTTGAGAACCACTGCTGGTTAGTTAAAGTTACAGGTGCTGGACCAGTACACTTTGCAGTAGATACGCTGCTCGGTACTTTTATTGACTACCTTGGCATTCAGTTGTTAAACTCTATCGTGGATGTTGAGATCTGCGCAGATGACGAGGACCTGACAATTGAGCCTTTAGCTGGCCACGATGGGATTTATGAAGTAACCTATGAATTAAATGATGCGCTACTTCAGCCAGGTACTGCTTATTGGGCAGGTGTTGCGGAAATTTGTAACCGCATGCCGGTTTTGGGTAACAACTCAATCTGGAACTTCCAGAGAGATTTGATTGACCCTTACCATATTGGTGGACCTTTTGACGAGGATGAGGTCTTTGACGAATATCCATGGGATGGATACGAAGGATTCTTTGAAACAAAAGATGACCAGTTCACTGTCTCAAGCAGTGCATCAAAGCCTACCTGTCCTCAAGAGACAGAAGGATATACAGAAGATGGATGTGTTACCGTAACTATTACTGATGGAGAGACCTGCACCGGTGGGTATAATATCTACATCAACAGCATGATTCAGGATGAAGGCGGTGAGCAACTCTATACCGAGGGCGTATATGAATTCTGTGGTTATGGTGTAGGATCTGTTGATATATACGTTGAATCTGTTAATGACTGTAATCCTCCTAACAGCACAGTGGACGCTGATGCAGTGGTTCCCAATGGAATGGATATGGAATCACCAAAGATCATCGTTACGGATTTCTTTGCTGGTACCTTGGTAGCTGATAATATTGATGAATCTACAGCCGGTGATGCAGCTGATTTGGGTTCTATGGATATCCCAGAAGGAGCTTGTTCCATGAAGTCGTACTTCCATGTGATCGGTGCTGATAACTGTGACGGAGAAATCTGTGAAGGTGACGCTGTGACAGTGGAGGTAACTGCTGGACCAGAGAACGTGGATCCAGGTACACAGGTTGCTATCTACAATCTTGATGGTGAAACGGTAGAGACTGATGGAGGTACATTTGAGGTACAAGGTTGTGAATGGATTATCGAAATTAATTGGGCTGTTGGTGAATCTACTGTAGAGATTTGCATGGACGATGCTGAGTTGGCTGGATTGTCTGACCCTGCATGTGTTACTATTACAGCAGATGTAATTGATGAAGCCGATGCAGTTATTGTAGCACAGTCAACAAATGTAGTAATCCCTGCTTGCTCCAATGAAGTATGCTTTAACTATGGGTTCAACATATTGGATGCTTGTGACAATGATGTTGATGCTGAAGCGGTTTCCGTAACAGCAATAGACTTCTTTACAGATGTTGAAGTAGTGATCGATGATTACTATTCAGAAGAAGAAGATGGCTACTTTGAAGTAATTGTATGTATAACAGACGACATAGGATTTTATGAGGCAGGCGGACAAGGTCCAGCCGGATACTTATTGGTAGAATACACAGACGATTTTGATAACGAGTACTCCCTTGAAGCTGAAGTTGGTGTAGGGAAAGCTGCCGTTGAGACCGATCCGGTGATCTTCGCTTCTGGAGCTTCTTTTACAGCTTTGGCTTGCGAAGATGGTGCCGAAGTAGTGATTGGCGTTACTGTAACTGACGATTGCGATGATATAACTGATGAACTGAAGATCAGCGGCGTGGACGATTTGTCAGCTGCTACCCCAATCTTGAACGGACTTTCGGGATACTTTGAATTTACGGGCACCCTAGAAGCGGATGAATACTCAGTTACCTTCACTTATCCAGGTGCTGATGATGTAACCGTGGTGGTTATTGTTTCTCAAGAAGATAACAATGCTCCTGATATCGACATGCCAGGCAATACGACTTTCACGATACCTTCTTGCCAGGATGACGTAACAGCAGTATGGTCTGTACAGATCAGTGATGATTGTGATGAGGAAATTGACCTTGACAATGTGGTGATTACAGTAGGAGGTGGCTCTATCGCTGTACCAAGCGCAAGTGCAACCGTATTGAGCACTGGTGATGGTTATGCATTGATTGAATTGAATGCTGACCTTACCTTAGCAGATAATGGAGCGGACTTTGTAGTATCTTATACAGATGGTGACGGCGAAACTTCCACTGCAAGTTCAACTGTATCCGTAAATGGAACGCCAGATGTTATTCCTCCGGTGATTGTTTACCCAACAGCGGCTATATCTGAAGAATTAGATCCTTGCGGACCTAATACTACTGATATCAAGTTCTCTGTTTCTGCCATTGACAACTGTTCAGGTGCTGTTTCAGTTGGCGTTTCTGCTCCTGGTCGTGAGGCAATGAGCTCTGTATCTGAAGGTGATGCTGACAAGTGGACGATCACTTATGAAGCTTCTAATACACCTTACCAGATCACTTTGACTGCTACTGATGGAGCTGGAAATACTACGACTCAAACCATGTGGGTGAGCATTACTCAAGCTCCTGCTCCACCACAGAACCTAGCTTGTAACACTGGCTTGACTGCTCCTGTAGATGAGTATTGTCAGGTAGAACTGACACCTGATATGGTGTTGGAAGGAACATTTGGATGTTTGACTCCTGCTGACATTGAAATCGTAGTAGATGGAAAAGACAGCGGTGATAGTGATGCCAACTACACGGATGGTACAGGCTTGCACTACTTTGATGTATATATCGAAGGTGAATTCTTCTGTACTGGAAGTATTACTACTTACGACAATATCGCTCCTGTAATCGAGTGCCCAGTTAGTACTTCTGACTTTATCTGTACAGATATCGATCAGCTACTAGGTACACTAGCACATACAGGAAGCCCACTGGTAGTAGACAACTGTGGAGCTACTTATGACTGGTACGAAGAAGTACTTTATGGCGAAGACGAAGCTTGTGATGACGTTACGATCAAGCGTGTATTTACTGCTACTGATGGAGCTGGTTTGACAGCTAGCTGTATACAATATATTGACATTCGTAAGCCAAATCTTGGTGATGTTTCTGCACCAGATGAACTTATCGAATTGAGCTGTGATGATGATTTTGAGTTAGATTCAAATGAACATCCTGCACCAATTGAAACGGGTGGATTCCCATACGTATCTACTTTCTTTGATGACCATAACTTGGATCAAACGTACTGCAACCTAGCTGCTACTTACGAAGATTCTGACTTGATCGAAATCTGTGACGACAGCTACAAGTTTGTACGTACTTGGACAGTACTTGACTGGTGTGATACGGATAGCAGAGCAACTTATACTCAATTGATTAAGGTTGGTGACTTTGACGACCCAGTTGTTACTCCTCCAACTGTAGATTATGATTGGGATGGAGTGGATGATGTTTTGGAATACTCTACTGGACCATTTGACTGTACAGCTGC
>ENA-UENX01000151-UENX01000151.1-marine-metagenome-genome-assembly--contig:-NODE-151-length-36909-cov-3.498048_pt1 | contig 36909 bp, 29 predicted proteins | sample MGYA00237875_ERZ529327 | MGnify/ENA primary metagenome ERZ529327 (study PRJEB26372, sample SAMN05368347) | marine metagenome | biome: cultured habitat; feature: ocean water; material: water; isolation... | reverse complement strand
CTACCTCTCCCCCACCGATGATGTTTGCCCCCATCGCCTCGAGGAAATCTAACAGTTGCTCAAAGGCTTTCCGGTTTTCTTCTAGGGATTTCGTCGTCAGTTCATAGCTAAACCACTGATTGCAGATCTGCAGTCCCCTGAGATCCAAGGCTCTTTTGAGTACATCGGTATCCCGAGGATACTTATTGCCCACTTCACAACCCGCAAAGCCGGCCAATGCCATTTCACTAACACATTGTTCAAAAGGAATCTCCCCGCCCAATTCAGGAAGATCATCGTTGGTCCAGCCGATCGGGGCTATCCCCAGTCTTACATTATCTTTTTGCATGATACCTCTATATATTAAAACGTCCTATCTAAGGGCTCTTGCCTAGTCTTCCCAATCCTCACCGGAGTAGGGGGGCTTCACATAATCGCGTTGGGCTTTTTTCTCTTTTTCATAGGTCTCAAAAGCTGCTTGCACGCTTTCCTTAGTTGATACTTCAGAAACGGGCACTTCCCACCAACTATAACCTTCAATTCCCTGATAACGATCTGTCTCCACATATACCACAGTGGTCTTATCCGTCTTTCGCGCCGCCTCCAAGGCTTGGTTCAAGCTATTGATATCGGTTGCCCGGAGTACCGTGGCCCCAAGGCTCTCAGCATTAGCAGCCAAATCCACGGGGAGGTATCGCTGTTTTGCGGTGGCTAGCGGAATCTCATCACCGCTCAAATAGTCTTTATCTTGGTCACGGTATAGATAGCGGGTGCCAAAGCCTTCCGTTCCCAAGGAGCGAGAAAGCCCACCAATGCTAGCAAAACCGTGATTATTAAGCAGGACTATGATTAGTTTTATATTTTCTTGAATAGAAGTGATGATCTCCTGTGCCAACATTAAATAGCTACCATCGCCCACCATCACATACACCTCGCGGTCCGGAGCGGCCATTTTAATCCCTAATCCTCCTGCAATCTCATATCCCATGCAAGAATAGCCATACTCTAGATGAAATCCTTTGGGGTCTCTAGTGCGCCAGCATTTGTGCAAATCGCCCGGCATGCTACCTGCCGCACAAACCATGATGTCTCTCGGATCAGATCCCTCATTTACGGCCCCAATCACCTCACCCTGGCTAAGCGGCTGATGGCCTAAGGAATAAATTTCACTTACTTTTTGATCCCAAGATGTGTTGTAGTTGCGGTTTTGAGTACGATAGTCCGATTCTACTTTGTAATCTCCTAAGAGCATATCCAATTCTTCTAGGGCCACCTTGGCATCTGCGACGATGGGCAGTGCTGCGTGTTTGTAGGCATCAAACTCAGCTATATTGATATTGATGAACTTGACATCTGAGTGTTGGAAGGCCGTCTTAGAAGAGGTAGTGAAATCACTGTATCGAGTTCCAATTCCAATAATTACATCCGCTTCCTTGGCTGCGGCGATAGCACCTGGCGTCCCGGTCACGCCGCAAGCCCCTAGGTTTTCCGGCTCATCATAACGCAAGGATCCTTTTCCAGCAAAGGTTTCTGCAACGGGTATTCCGGTGCGGTTAACAATCTTCTTTAGTATTTCGGTTGCTTCACTATAGATCACGCCGCCGCCGGCCAAGATCAGCGGACGCTTCGATTGGCGAATCCAAGCCGCAGCCTTTTGGATCAAGCTTCGATCTGGTCGGGGGCGGGCAATGTGCCAGACGCGCTTCTCGAAGAGGGCGGCGGGATATTCAAAAGCCTCTGCCTGGACATCCTGGGGCATGGCCAAGGTGACAGTCCCCGTCTCTGCTTGTGAAGTCAATACACGCATCGCCTCTGGTAGAGAAGTGATCAATTGTTCGGCCCGGTTAATGCGATCCCAGTATTTCGAGACCGGTTTGAAACAGTCATTAACAGAAATATCTTGGGATATAGCGGATTCCAGCTGTTGCAAGACCGGAGCCACATTCCGCCTAGAGAATATATCCCCAGGTAGCAAAAGAACCGGCAAGCGATTAATGGTAGCCAGGGCTGCTCCTGTCACCATATTGGTCGCCCCTGGCCCAATAGAGGAAGTACAAGCAAAAGTTGACAGTCGATTCTTCACTTTTGCGAAAGCAGCAGCCGTATGCACCATCGACTGTTCATTTCTAGCCTGATAATAAGGAAAGGAAGGATACTGCTGTAAAGCTTGCCCCAAGCCTGCGACATTACCGTGGCCAAAAATGCCAAAGCACCCAGCAAAGAAGGCCTGCGCATGTCCATCACGCTCTACGTATTGCTGTTCTAGAAAAGCGATAGTCGCTTGTGCAACGGTTAGTTTTTTTGTTGCCATTAGGTATCTTTTAGTGGTTCTTTGACCTATTCGTGTTGTGAAGTCAGCCTTTTCCCTGAAAGTCAAGCTTCCTTTGGTCGCTGTCCTTTCATCTAAAACGCTGCCCACAAAAATGGCAAAGAAGGTTTTAGTGGTTCTTTGACCTATTTGTGTTGTGAAGTCAGCCTTTTTCCTGATGTGTACGGGCTTAAACGTTGCCCAACAAAATATAGATAATCAGTGTGATTACTACCAAGGTGATACTTAGTCCTTTGGCATACTTCCATTGCTCTAGGTTAAGCACTCCAGCATCTTCAATCACGAATGGATTCTTTCTTGGATAGTACATGGATACGAGGTGCATCACGGCCACATTCAACACAAATTCAATCCCCCAGACGTGCACAAAGTGCAGATCCACTGCCAGTCCAAAATACACGACTACATAGAATACCAAACCAAAAATGAGTCCCGCCTTGGCCCCAATTGCAGATACTTTTGGGAAGAAAAAGCCGGCCAAGATCACAGTAGCCATTGGTATGAAGAATATGCCATTCAATTGCTGCAATAATTGGTACAAGCCCTCCGGCGCATTCCCAACGAATGGCGCCACAGCTATGGCAAAGACAGCTAGTATAGTTGATACACTTTTGCCTATCGTTACTAGCCGCAACTCACTTGCTTGCGGATTTACGTAGCGTTGATATATGCCTAAACTGAAGATGGTAGCTGCACTATTCAAGGCACTGTTAAAGGTACTCAAGACCGCCCCCATTACAACCGCTACAAAGAAACCGGTTAACCACAGGGGTAGGACTTTCTTCAATAGCAAGGGATAGACTACATCTTGATCTTCATAATAGGTGTCTCCGAAGTAGTAGAAGGCGATGATCCCCGGGAGTACAATTACCAGTGGAATCAAAATTTTCAACACCCCTGTAAACAACAGTCCCTTCTGGGCTTCCTTAAGACTTACCGCCCCTAAAGCCCTTTGGATAATGGACTGGTGCATCGTCCAGAAATACAGTTGGTTAATGATCAAGCCGGTGAATAGCACGCTGAAAGGCAGAATAGCCTCCCGCGCCCCTGGTCCCACCGAAGCTTCTCGGCTCACTACATTAAACTTCTCCGGACTGTTGGCAAATACCTTGCTCAAGCCTTCCCATACACTACCTCCACCGATATCAATCAAGGCTAGCAAAGGAACCAGCAATCCAGCGATTAACAAGCCAAAACCATTGATGGTATCTGTATACGCCACCATTTTCAACCCGCCAAAAATGGCATATATTCCTCCGAGGATTCCTACTACCAAGACCGTAATCCAAAGTCCTTCCTGTTTTGACACATTCAGAAGATCAGATATCTCAAAAATGCTTTCAATATTAATCGCACCGGTGTAGAGTACGATAGGAAGCAAAGTGGAAACGAAGGAGATAATCAGGAGTAATGCGATCAAGGTCCTGGTCAAGCCATCAAACCGCTTTTCCAGGAATTCTGGAATGGTGGTCAGGCCCATCTTAAGGTAACGGGGCATGAAGTACATAGCCGCTGCCACCAAAGCCAGCGCTGAAGTCACCTCCCAGGCAATAATGATCGCTCCGTTTTTGTACGAAGAACCATTCATACCAATCAAATGCTCCGTTGAAATATTGGTGAGGAGCATAGACCCGGCGATGACAATACCCGTCAAACTCCGCCCACCAAGAAAATAACCATCTTGGGTATTGAGCTTATCCTTTCGCAACTGCCAGGTGGCATAGAAAGCCACAAAGCCGGTAAATAGAAGAAAGCTGAGGAACTGTAGCATAAACTTGGCTTTTAGATTGTCGATATAGGCGCGTGTTCTTACATCTCACTCAGAGCCACTGGACGGTTTTCTCGAACAGACTGCCAAGCAGCCATACCGATTTTGGTGGCCATCAGGGCATCATGGGCATCCACAGGCACTGGTTTTCCACCGCGAATGGCAGCGACAAAATCTTGCATCTCGCTTCGATAAGCCTGTTCATACCTTTCCAAGAAAAAATCTAGCAAGACGGGCTGATGTATACCTTCGGCATTGTAGACCGTATGTGAATCTGCTTGTTGATTACCGATATGCGCCATGCCTTTAGAGCCAAAGACCTCTAGCCGCTGGTCGTAACCGTAGGTCGCTTTCCGGCTATTGTCGATCGTCGCAATCGTTCCATTTTCGAAAGTCAAATTAACAATGGCCGTATCCACATCTCCTGCCTCACCAATAGCTGGATCTACTCTGACACGCCCAATGGCAAATACTTCCTTGACCTCACTCCCCACGATGAAACGCGCCATATCAAAATCGTGGATGGTCATGTCGAGAAATAGCCCTCCTGAGCGCTCAATATAGGAGATAGGTGGCGGTCCTGGATCACGACTGCTAATCTTTAAGATGTGTGTATCTCCCACAGCACCAGCCTCCACCAAGGATCGAATGCGAGCAAAATGCACATCAAACCGACGATTGAAACCCACTTGCAACTTTACTTGTGCTTGCGTGACGATCTCAACGATTTTTTCGATAGCCTCTACGGTCATATCAAGCGGCTTCTCGCAAAAGATATGCTGTCCTGCCGCAGCCGCTTTTTCTATACATTCGAAATGGGTATCCGTTGGGGAACAGATGATGACTGCCTTGATTTCAGGATGTGAAAAGATTTGATCGAAGTCTGCTGACACTTGGACAACCCCAAGTTGCGCTGCAAAAGCGCGGGCGGCGGGATCTGGATCCGAAGCCATTACCACTTCTACATCCGCTAAGGCTACTAAATTCTTGGCGTGAATCTTACCTATACGGCCGAGGCCAATAATGCCGACCTTTAATTGTTCCATCTTGTTGTTGGTTTTCGTTTTATGCTTAGCGTATGCCTAATCCCCTAGGCTATTTATTCCGATCAGCGGACCCCTCAGAATTTTCGTTCCCAGGTCTTAAACCATCGCTCTACGACTACTTTCGTTTGGGTAAAGAACTCAACGGCATGCCGTCCTTGTCCATGCAGATCCCCAAAGAAACTATCCTTCCAGCCGGAAAAAGGGAATTCGGCCATGGGGGCTGCTACCCCAATATTGATCCCAATATTACCCGCCCATGCGTCGTGACGAAACTGCCGCGCCGCTGAACCGCTGGAGGTGAACAGGCAAGCCATATTTCCATAGTTGCCACTATTTACCAGTTCAATGGCTTGATCGATACTATCCAGATGTATCAAACTCATAACTGGCCCAAAGATTTCGGTGCTAGCAATCTTCCCCCCTAAAGGCACATCCTCAAGAATAGTGGGAGCAATAAAATTGCCACCTTCATATCCCGCTATCTTGGGGTTCCGGCCATCCAATACTAGCCGCGCCCCTTCAGCAACGCCCTCATCGATCAGGGCATGGATTCGGCTTTTGCTTTCTGGAGTGATGACGGGGCCCATTGCCACGCCATCAGCTAGTCCAAAGCCGGTGACTCTGCTTTCGGTGAGTTCCATGATCTTCTCCGTGATGGGGCGATGTTCGCCGATTGTTACAACCATGGAAGCGGCTAAGCACCGTTGGCCAGCACAGCCATAGACGCTATCTGCCACGATTTGAGCAGTAGTATCCAGCTCCGCATCGGGGAGGATGATAATCGGGTTTTTGGCTCCACCTTGTGCTTGTACGCGCTTCCCGTGCTGGGCCGCCTTCGCGTAAACATAGCGCGCAATGGACGTAGAGCCCACAAAGCTAATAGCTTTCACTTCGGGATGTTCTAGCAAAGTATCGACACTTTCTTTCGCACCATGGACCATATTGATCACTCCTTTGGGGAGCTCTAACTGATCAATGAGTTGAAAAACCTTTTGCATGGTCAAAGGCACCTTTTCGGAGGGCTTTACGATAAACGTATTCCCGCAGGCAATGGCATAAGGTAAGAACCAGAAAGGGATCATACCCGGGAAGTTGAACGGAGCGATACAAGCGCAAACACCCAGCGGTTGCCGGATCATAAATTCATCAATCCCTTTGGCAATATCTTCGGAAAATTGACCTTGCATCAGTGCTGGAATACCGCAAGCCATTTCTACGTTTTCGATGGCTCGTTGCATCTCTCCCTGGGATTCCCCATAGGTTTTCCCACATTCTAGAGTTATAGTCTTGGCGATATCCTCCCTAGCTTCCTCCAATAGCATCTTCAATTTAAAGAGATACTGGATTCTTTGATGAGCTGGGGTATTTCTCCATGCAGGAAAAGCCTTTGCAGCAGCTTCCACTGCTACAGCTACATCCTCTTTACCACCACTCGGCACCTCCGCCAGTACTTCTAAGGTAGCAGGATTGTCGACGTTTATATAGGTGCTGCCTTGGCTTTTCACCCAGCTCCCATTGATATAGTTGTTTAACCTTTCCATAGTTGTTGCTAGCTATTGTCTATGTACTATTTTAAGTTTGAAATGGATTTACCACTTTACAGACCTCCTTGACTATTGGCAAAAGCCAGGGCTTCAGCCTGGCTTGGCATAAAGTTAGCACATCCATGCTGAGTCACTAGAATTGCTCCACAGGCATTTCCCATTCTTACTGCTTTATATAGGTCCCAGCCTTGCAGACATCCATATAGAAATCCCGCCGCAAAAGCATCTCCTGCCCCGAGAATATTCAAGATCTCCACTGGAAATCCAGGTACCTTTACCTCTTCCTTACCGGCTTCAAAGATTGAGGCTCCCTCGGCCCCTCGTTTCACAATCAACACCTTTACCCCCAAATTCAGAATCTTCTGGATGGCCGTATCAATATCACCACTAATTTCTGGAGCAGATACTTGCTGGTGAGTAATGGTAATCTGGCTACTATCCTGCAAACTGGCAGCTAAGATCTCCTCTTCCGTGCCAATCGCGATCTCTACCTTTGGCAGAAGCGCCCGAACCATCACGCCATAGGCTCGAGTATCGTACCACTGATCCGCCCGAAAATCTAAATCTAGAAAAATCTGTGTCCCTTTTTGCAGCGCCTCTTCCGCGGCATAGAAAGTTGCCGTTTGGCTCGGATTTTTGCTTAAGGCATTTCCTGAAAGGACAATCGCCTTGAATTGGTCTAAGGGGATCGCCTTGACATGATCAATGTCTATCTGTAGATCGGCAGCATTATCCCGATAGAAAACCAGCGGAAAACGATCCGGTGGTTCAATACCCAAAACAACAGCAGAACTACGGGTTCCCACGATTGTAGGAATGTACTTAGTTTCAATTCCTTCCTTCTCCAGGAAGTTCTTGATAAAATCCCCAACCTTATCTGCACCAACTGCTGTCAGCAAGGCGGTTTTCAAGCCCAGACGGCAGCTTCCTACGGCAATATTCGTGGAGGATCCGCCGACAAAAGCCCCAAAAGCACTGATCTCCTCAAAGGCGGCACCTAGATCATTAGAGTACAAATCGATAGAAGAGCGCCCGAAGGTAATGACATCAAATGGTCGATCATTTTTCATAATCCCGTGCTTTTAACTGGACTGATTCATGTCAGCTGTCACCAACGGCAGGCGAGGGTCTTGCCCCTTCCAGGTGCCGTAGATCCATTTGTGATCCGGATCATCCGTATTTGCTAAAGATTGATCACTACCGGTCAGAAAGTTTAAGTAATACACATTATAACCATGCCCTGCAACTACGGGATGATATCCTTTGGGGACCAAAACTAGATCATCATTTTTGGGCCTGACCATTTCATCCAAACTTCGATCTCCAGTATATACTTGTTGAATAGCGTATCCCTGTGGTTTATCAATTTTATAGAAGTATATCTCTTCTAGGCGAGCTTCTAAAACATTCCCATCTTCATCTAGAATCCGCTCATCGTGCTTATGGGCGGGGAAGGAGCTCCAGTTCCCCGAAGGGGTATACACTTCCACCACAACCAGTCGATGGCAATCAAACCCAGGCTGCAGTAAGCTATTGATCTGTCGATTGGCATTGTCTCCTCCACGGAGCTCAATAGCACATTCTTCTGGCCGTTTAAAATAAGGCGGATGGTCTTCATCCGTTTCGCACCAGCCTACTCCAATATCAAGTACTTCGCTGTTAGCCGTTAAGGTAAATTTAGTATGCCGGGAAAGATAGAGGGTATGAGCTATTCCGCTGAAAACATCTTTTCGGCCATTCTCGGTCTTCCAGGCACCTTTACTAGATTCTACGGTAAAATTCCCGCTCAAGAGCACGATTGCATATTCATTATCACCCGTATCGTGGGTCCAATGCTCTCCCTTCTTAAGCCTTCTTGCTTGAAAATTCAGGAATTCCCAATCCGCTTCTTCTCTTCTAACATCCTGATAGATCCCTGAGGCCGAATTTGTATCACTTAGGATCAATAGGGGACTTTGTGTTGATCTTTTCATAAGAGGATATAGTTGATTTTTCTATCTCAATAATAGCGTTTACCCTTTACAATCCCATAGGCAGGCCAACTCAATTAATACGCAAACGTTTGTAATTTTTACAGGAACAGAACCTACCGGCGACCTTCAGCAGCAAAGACTGAAGGATAAAGGTGAATTCTATCAGGCTGATAGAATAAGATTACATGAAACCCAGTTATTACAATAGGTGGAATTAAAGCAGAAACGCTCATCCAACCGACACCAACCTCAAACCCATTGAAAAATGCTGTTCCATAATACTTTAAAGGCCAGCCTCTTCGCGATCTTCGTATTGTTCTCCTTCTACTTAATGCTGATGATCATTCTCCCCTACAGTGGAGGAGCCTTGGACATCGACTTCCTGCTCACAAAGCAACATATCATTCATCTCGGTCATTACCGTTGGGCCTTCCATCTCCATATTTTCACCAGTCTCTATGTACTTATTGTAGGGGTGGTACAATTCTCCGCCGCTTTCCTTCGCAAATGGCCTCGTCTTCATCGCTTCTTAGGTCAAGGCTATGTCTTCATTATTCTATTTGTCAGCGGCCCCGCTGCTTTAGTAATGTCGTGTTATTCCAACGGAGATTGGACTGCCAGGATCAGTTTTATTTTACTCTCTATGCTATGGTGGTGGTTCACTTGGCAGGCCTATCAAACGGCCAGGCATAAGCAATTTGGAAGACATGGTGCCTATATGATTCGCTCCTATGCGCTAACACTGTCTGCCATTAGTTTGCGGATACTGCAATTCGGCATCAGCAATTGGTGGTATCTAGATCCAGAACTTCAGTATACGATCGTGGCTTGGGTCAGTTGGGTTTTCAATTTAGCCGTAGCGGAAATCCTGATTTGGCGGAGGAAGAAGAACTTCAATTTAGCACGGTTATCGGAAGGCTAGTACAAATAATAGGCGCGTGAAAATAGCATATCGGTCCAAACCACAATTTGTACACAAAATAAGCTTACTCTTCGCTTTACTTCCTCAGGCCATATATTCTTATTAACTTTAGAAGAGCTGCTCAGATTTACACTGATCAGCAACCAACAACAAAACGAATTACAACTATAGCCGACCAATAAGGCTATTAAACAAGTTATGTCATATCTTCCAGAGAAACCAGCAGTTGGCAGCTTTGCTGTACATCTTGTCGGATGGGGCAGTGCTATTGCCCTTTGTTTATCACTATCAGCTTGCCAAAGCAAAATCCGGCCAGCCACATTATCAACCGATTTGCCTTCCAGCATCCAACTTCAATTCGTTCCAGAGGAACAAAAGGTAGAGGTATCCATTGATGGGCAGCTTTTCACTGCCTATAGATATCCAGATGATATTGCCAAACCTATACTATATCCTATTCTAACGGATAAAGGAGTATCACTTACTCGCGGGTTCCCAATAGATCCCCAGCCGGGCGAACGCGTGGATCATCCTCATCAAGTAGGACATTGGCTTAACTATGGTAAGGTCAATGGCCTTGATTTTTGGAACAATAAAGGTAAAGTCCCACCAGAAAGAAAACACCGCTATGGCCGAATTATCCATAAAGGTATAGCAAGTATTGAGCAAAAACAGGACCAAGCAACACTCACGGTAACGATGCAATGGGAAGATCTGTACGGCAAAGTTCTTTTAGATGAGCGGACAAGCTTTCGTTTTTCTGTGCAAGATGAGATTCGAGTAATTGAAAGAGTAACCCAACTTACTGCTAGAGACACGAGTGTTTCCTTTCAAGACAATAAGGAGGGCATGTTTGGTATACGAGTCAACCGAGCGCTTGAATTCCCTTCGGAGAAGCCCCTACTTCTAGCCGGTGAGGCCGGGGTCCCCAAGGCTGCTAAAGTCATTGACAATGAAGGCGTGAATGGCAACTATCTAAGTAGCACCGGGCAAACGGGCCGCGGAGTATGGGGAACGAGAGCCCGATGGATGAAGCTTCATGGACAGGTAGCAGAAGAGGAGTCCTCCCTCGTAATACTGGATCATCCTGACAATCCAGGTTACCCGACCTATTGGCATGCCCGTGACTATGGGTTATTTGCAGCCAACCCATTGGGACAGGCCGTTTTTTCCAAAGGGAAAGAATCCTTGAATTTTTCCCTGGAAGCTGGCCAATCCGTTGAGTTTAAATATCAAATACTAGTTCATAGCGGAAGCCTTTTATCTGCTGAAAAAATCGAGGAATTGGCTGATGATTTTGCAAAAGAATAAGTGACTTTCGACCAATGAAACGACCACGAAATCCAATCATAAATGCAATACAAACACCTTTTCTGGCTCTTCTCTGCTTTTTGCTGGCTTAACTGTCAAGGGCCTATAGAAGAGCTCCCACCCCCGAATATTCTCTGGATCACTTGTGAGGACATCAGCCCTAACCTTGGGGCATATGGAGATTCGTTTGCTCATACACCAAATCTCGACCGCCTCGCCGAGGAGGGCGTCACCTACACCAACGCTATAGCCTCTGCGCCCGTGTGCGCCGTGGCGCGCTCTAGCATCATCACAGGCATGTACGCTTCTAGTCAAGGGACACAATATATGCGTTGCCAGGGTCAACTTCCTGAATCGGTGCAGCTATACCCTGACCACTTGCGCGAAGCTGGATATTTCTGCACCAACAATAGCAAAACCGATTACAATATGGCCATTGACAATAAGGCCTGCTGGGATGAATGTAATCGAGATGGGCACTGGCGTAACCGACCAGATACCACCAAACCTTTTTTCTCCATTTTCAACTTTGGCACATCACATGAAAGTAGGGTCAATGACGCTAACCGCTATAAGCAAGCCATTGCCGAAGTGGATCCTCAACTCTTGAAGGCCCCAGGTGAAGTCCCGCTCCCTCCGTATTACCCAGATACGGATACTGTGCGAGAATTATGGAGTAGATATTACAACATTATTACTGCCATGGATCAGCAAGTGGGAGATTTACTGGCCGAATTGGAAGCTGATGGATTAATGGACAACACGATCATCTTCTTCTATTCCGATCATGGGGCAGGCCTTCCCCGCCACAAACGTTGGCTGTACGATTCCGGCTTATTGGTACCAATGATCGTCAAGGCACCTAAGAAATACCAACATCTACTACCGCTACCCGCAGGAAGTAGTACGGATGAACTGGTGAGTTTTATCGACCTCCCCCCCACTCTGCTTAAACTTGCCAATATTCCGATACCAAACTATATGCAGGGAAGGGCCTTTCTTGGAGAGAATTTAAGTCCACAGAGAACGTATACTTATGCGGGCAGGGATCGAATGGATGAACGCTACGATATGCAACGTGCTGTTCGCTCAAAACGCTATAAATATATACGCCACTATGAGCCTTATAAACCTTTCTGCCAATACATGAACACACCGGAAAAAGGCGGGATTATGCAAGCCATTCGGCAGGCCGCGGTGGACAATAGTTTGCCCCAAGCAGGAACTCATATCGTAGCGAGCTCTAAGCCTGCGGAGGAGTTATTTGACCTGGAAGCGGACCCCTGGGAGTTAAACAACCTGGCTGAAGATCCCAACTACGCCGCGCAGTTGGAAGAGATGCGAGCAGCACATGGGGAGTGGTCTGATCGAACAAAGGATACGGGCCTGATTCCGGAGACCATCCTTCGAAGATGGGAAAAGGATTATGACAAGTCCATTTACGCTATCATGAGGCAAGACAGTATCCCCGTTTCTCTAATCCGCAATATTGCCATCGGAGAATTAGAGCTAGACCCTTGGCTCGCAGCCTTAGATAATCCCAATGCTGCGGTGAGATATTGGGCTGCTATTCGCTTAGGGAATGATGTCAGGGTTGCCAATCATATTGGTTCACTTCGGCAATCCCTCACGGATTCTATCCCTCTAGTAAGGATTGCTACAGCTAGGGCCCTATGCTTGGCTGGTGCTAGTGAACTGGGGCTTCCGGTACTGCAAAGGGAGCTTCAGCATGCGGACCAATGGGTGAGATTGAGTAGCGCTATTGTGATTGATGAAATGCAGGAACAAGGAAGACCCGCCATTGAAGATTTACAGTCGGTCATGGAAGACCCAAACAAATATGTAGTTCGCGTAGCGAATCATGCCTTAAACGCGCTTTTGGGAACCGCTAACACTGTCCCATAAAAATTATCCTTAGAACCTTTAGGGGCACAAAGACTACCCGATAAGGTGGACGATCTGTATTTTATTTAATGAACTGATCAATTCGAAAAACTAAAAATATGCAATCATCGATTTCTAGACGGAAATTCCTCAGGGCTGCCACGGTTACAGTTGGGGCCTTCACCATTGTACCTCGGCATGTATTGGGACGAGGGTTTACTGCTCCTAGTGACCGTATTACCTTAGGCTTTATCGGTTGCGGAAGGCAAAGCAATGGGCTATCAGCCCGTTTTACGAGAGACGCCGAAGCACAGATCGTTGCCGCGAGTGATGTTTTCAGTACGAAGCTAGCCTGGTTCGAGAAAAGAGTAGCTGAATTATATGCTGAGCATCGAGGAAATTCCAACTACAATGGAGTCAAGTCCTATTTGGAATATGAGGAGATGCTAGAACGAGATGACATTGATGCGATTGTAGTCGCGACTCCAGACCATTGGCATGCTATTCCTTCCATTCAAGCCATGAAGTCAGGCAAAGATGTTTTTTGTGAAAAACCTTTATCTCATACCATACAAGAAGGGCGTGCCATGGTAAAGGCCTCAGAGAAATACGGTCGGGTACTTCAAACGGGTAGTATGCAGCGCTCCCGCAAGAACTTCTTGCATGCCTGTGAGCTGGTTCGGAACGGTTACATTGGAGAAATCAAAAAGGCCGTAGTCAATGTTGGAGATCCCGCCGTTGCTTACGACCTAGAGGCAGAGCCCATGCCCGAGAACTTCAATTGGGATCGCTGGTGTGGCCCTTCACCAGTACTAGCCTATCATTCTCAATTAGCTCCTAGTACCAATAAGATCAAATACTGGCCACAATGGCGCAAGTATAAAGAATATGGTGGTGGTATTCTTTGTGATTGGGGAGCTCACATGTTTGATATCGCTCAGTGGGGCTTAGGCATGGATCACACGGGACCTGTCGAGTGGATTCCACCTAAAGACCCGAAAGCGGTTAGAGGACTTAAGATGATCTATGAAAATGGCATCGAAATGGTCCATGAGGATTTTGGTCGCGGATGGGGAGTCCGGTTTATTGGCTCCGAAGGAACGCTGGATGTGAGTCGGCAATACTTGGATTCTAATCCAGAAAATATCGTTTCGGCGGAAATCAAGTCGGGCGAAACCCGCTTGTATGATAGCCAAGAAAATCATTACCAAGATTGGATCAATGCCATCAAGAAGCGGTCTAAACCGATCTGTCATGCCGAAGTTGGGCATCGATCCGCCTCCATCTGCAACATAGCCAATATTGCTTACTGGCTGAATCGTCCCCTCAAGTGGGATCCCGTCAAAGAGAAGTTTAATGACAAGCAGGCAAACAAGTTGCGGAAAAAGAAGTATCGAAAAGGATATAAGCTGAAAGCATAACTGTGTAACAAAAGGAGGCGTAGAATACACTTTTCTACGTCCTCTTTCCTCCTTTCTAGTCCTTTCTCCCTCTAGCCTTTCCCTCCATCTAATAATACACGCTCTTTAATATAGCAACCCTACCATAGAGTATATTAAAACAAAAATACATAATAGTATTACTATTAAAATCTATGCAAACGTTTGCAAAAAATCCCATTTTTTCGAAATCTGGCCCGTCAAATCGAATTTTTTTTTTCATTAAAAATTTTAATTTACTATATTTGAACAAAGAAAATTGCACTTTTTAAGCAGTATTCAATCATAAATACTGAATTCTCATAAGTGCCATCGTGGCAAAACTGATGAAATCGATTGCTTTCTGAAGGGTTTTTCCTTAGAGAATCACTTCGAAATCCGATCAATTTCTTCAGAGCACGAAAAACGAAAAACTAACAAAACAAGGCTTTGGAATATTTGAATACAATATTCTTAAGACAGGTAGGTATTATGACCAACAGAAGGGTTCATATAGCCTCTTTTCTTGACCAACGAAGGGATTACATTGATCCCCTTCTTGGACTCAGCTCTTTTTTATTCTGCCATATCATCAATTCTTTAGAACGGTTTATTCTATTCAGAAGTCGTGCAGTTACAGTAAGTGAACATTCGCCCAAAGAATTAAACACACTGTTCAGTCATTCACCCATACAGATTACAGCATTACCCAACCACGAATATCTTCATTTTAAGACTATTACTAATCTAATTACTCAAACGAGGTGCCGGAAAGGTAGACTATGCCGGCAGGGCTACTTAAAGACGCAGAATGTGCATGTAGACTACTATTAGGAAATAGGTAAACTGTTTGATTCGAATAGAATCTAAGCATAAGTACATCAGAAGTGAATCAAGTTTCTATTGGATTTGATGGCCAGCTTTCCATTTGGGGGGCAAAATCAAACTAAGCATCATTTCATTAGAGACTTATATAAATAAAAGGGGGCTTACTACTTCCTTGACCGAGTTGACATCAGAGCAAGCGAAAAACCAACAAATAAACAAGCAACGCATTGCCTTGATCTTCTCCAATTAGCAAGTAGAAATCCTGTGAATTAGACCTTCGCGCAAGCGATTGTCATAGGATTGTTTTGTCCCAATTTACAATTAGTTACTTAATCATTTTTTTAAACTTAATGGCCGGTATTATGAAACTTAGATTACACCTAAGTGTGCCACTAGTACTTCTAGTAGTATGCTTTTCCTTATTGAGTATGGATTCGGCACAAGCTGCAACCATGCCCGATACCAATGAGGAATTGGAAACCCTCTCCATGGCTGTCCGTTCGGTGACCGGAACGGTAACAAGTGCTAAGGATGGTTCTCCTTTGATCGGTGCCACCGTAGTTGTAAAAGGTACGGGAACTGGTACTGTAACAGACATCGACGGAAACTTCTCCATTGATGTAGAAGGGAATGACGCTGTGTTAGTTATCACTTACACAGGTTTCAAAGCCCTAGAAGTGCAAGTAGGTGCACAGAGTACGCTTCAGGTAGCTTTATCAGAAGACTCTGCCATCCTCGATGAAGTTGTAGTTGTGGGTTACGGGATTCAGAAGAAGAGAAATGTAACAGCTGCCATCGCTTCTCTTGATGAAGAAGCAATTAAATCTATTCCTGTACCTAGCGGTGTTCAAGCTATGCAAGGACAAATTGCGGGAGTAGATATTCAAGGAAGTGGTAGCCGTCCTGGACAAGCGCCCACCATCAGAATTCGTGGCCGTAGATCTATCACTGCCTCGAATGATCCTCTTTTTGTGATCGACGGTATTCCACAGGTAAGTGGTACTTCTGCCATCAATGACATCAACCCTCAGGATATCGAATCCATGGAGGTACTAAAAGATGCCGCAGCAACCGCTATTTATGGTTCTCGTGGTGCGAATGGTGTTGTGATCATTACCACTAAGCGAGGTACTGAAAGTCGAACTACTGTTGCTTACGATGGCTACTATGGAGTAAGCCAAGTATTGCACAAAGTAGACATGATGAATAATCAGGAATACACTGCCTTGGCTCGAGAAGCCTTCCGTGATGGCTGGAATGGAGCAATCCCTACAGATGTTGAGATTGACTTCGATCCCATTGAATTAGAATCTATTGCTAGTGGTCGTTCCACGGACTGGCAAGACCTCATCTTCCAGGACGGTTGGCAGACCAATCATCAACTGAGTGTACGTGGTGGAGACGCCAAGACCCAATTCAACATGTCCCTTGGTTACTTCGATGAGCAAGGTATTATCAGCAATATGGATTTCCGACGACTGACGGGTAGAGTAAACCTCGACCACACCATCAGCAAGCGCGTCCGTGCAGGTATTTCCTTCCTCGCATCCAACTCTGTACAAAACTGGGGTTCTAGTGCCACACTAGGTGAAGCCTTAGGTAATGTACCATTAGGACAGCCTTATCAAGAGGATGGAGTAACTCCATTGTTCCTCCCAACTAACGATGGTATTCGTACTAACCCGTTGAATGAGATTGTTGAAGGTGCATACATCGATGAGCGTAAGGTAACTCGAATCTTTGCTCCTATTTACTTGGATATCGATATCTTAGAAGGATTGACTTACAAATTGAACTTCGGTCCTGATATTCGATACAACCGTCGCGGGGAATTTAGAGGAAGTCTGACGAATGACAACCGTGGTGGTCCTGCAGATGCTGAAATTGAAAACGAAGAAACGATTGGTTACACGGTAGAAAACATCGTTAACTACAATAAGACCTTCGGACAACGCCATGGCTTAAACTTGACTTTCTTGCAGTCTGTGCAGGCTTCTAGATTCGAAGAGCACTATACGGCAGTAGCCAACTTGCCTTACGAATCTCAGTCTTTCTACAACATCGGTACTGCTCAAGTAAAAGGTAACCTAAGAAGTAGATTGTCTGAGTGGCAGTTGGTGTCCTGGATGGGGCGTATCAACTACGAACTCGATGGTAAATATCTATTCCAAGCTTCTCTCCGGGCCGACGGTTCTTCTCGTTTGGCAGAAGGCAACAAATGGCAATCCTTCCCTGGTATATCTGTGGGATGGCGTCTAATCGAAGAAGGTTTTATGGAAAATGTAGGTTGGATCAACGACTTAAAGCTACGAGCCTCATACGGTGAAGTGGGTAACACATCTGTAAGTCCATATCAAACTGCTGGCAGACTGGCACAAAGTGTATATGCATGGGATGAAACGCCAGCTTTTGGTTTCCGTCTGAATGAAATCCCTAACCCTGCTCTAGGATGGGAGGTATCAAAAACGATTGATGTTGGACTTGATTTTGATATTTTGAATGGTCGAATTGCTGGTTCTATTGACTACTATCGTACAGAGACTGAAGATATCCTCCTGAATCGTGCACTTCCTCAGACTTCAGGTTATAATAACGTACTTCAGAACATCGGTTCTACAGCTTCTCGTGGTATTGAGCTAGGCTTGAATGCCGGTATCATTAACAATCCTAATGGTCTGAAGTGGGATGTTAGCCTTAACATCGCAGGTTACACCGAGGAAATCACGGAACTAGCCTTGAAAGATGAAAACGGTAATCCAATCGATGATGTAGGTAACCAATGGTTCATTGGACAGCCAATTAACGTATTCTACGATTACAATAAGATCGGAATTTATCAGTCTAACGAAGTTGACTTGGCTGCAACTGCTGAAAACAAGGTGCCAGGAGAAATCAAACTAGAAGACCTAGATGGCGACGGTATCATTACTGCTGCTGACCGTAAGATCATCGGAACAGATGTACCTGACTATTACGGAGGTATCACCAACCGTTTTGAGTACAAGGGCGTAGACTTGAGCTTCTTCTTCTTCTTCCGTCAAGGACACACCATCTACAGTAATTTCCACGTAGGTAACAACTCACTTTTTGCCCGTTATAACAACTTGGATGTTGACTATTGGACAATCAATAACCCAACGAATGCTTTCCCTCGTCCTAATCAGAATCAGGAAAGACCTCGTAACAACACGACCATGGGTTACTTTGATGGTAGTTACTTGAAATTGAGAAATGTAACCTTGGGTTATAACTTGCCAAGCTCAGTGGCTGAAAAGATTGGAATGTCTCGTCTACGTGTTTATGCCTCTGGTCAAAACTTGTGGTTCCAGGCTACGTACGAAAGCTATGATCCAGAGAACACGGGCAACATTGATGCAAGTGATGTTCCTAGTAACCGTCTAATTCTATTTGGCGTAAATGCCAGCTTCTAAATTTGATCAAAATGAAATCGAAGATATTCTTAATCATTATCGGATTGGTGGCATTTACCAGTCAATCCTGCGAGAAATTCCTAGAGGAAGAGTTAGTCTCTGACGTATCTGCCTCCTCTTACTATACTACCGTAGCTGGTTTTGAAGATGCAGTACGAGCTACTTACTCTTTCAATAAATTCTTGTATGGCCCAGAACGTGGTTTCACCTTAACTGTTTTTGGCACAGATACTTACACAAACGGTGCTGATGGTGGACGAAAAGCCCTTAATCGCTATGATGGCGGACTAAACGCTGACCAGTCTTACTTCAGAGATTTCTGGCAAAGATCTTACCAAGGTATAAACCAAGCGAATGCAGTGATCAACAGATCAAAAGATCTAACGATCGATGCAGCATTGCTCAATAGCCGAATTGCTGAAGTACGTTTTCTCCGCGGCATGTACTACTACATCTTGGTTCGTCAATTTGGAGATTGCCATTTGACCTTAGAAGAGACGGAAGGGGTAGAGATTGAAGCCAATAGAACAGCTCAATCAGACATCTACTCCCAAGCCATTATTCCTGATCTTGAATTTGCTATTGCCAATCTACCGGATGAGCAGGATGACTACGGTCGTGCTACTAAACCAGCAGCAGAATTCTTGTTAGCAGAAGCTTTATTGACAAGAAGCTACAAGTCTTATGGGGACGCAAGTGATGCTTCTCGTGCCGAGACGCTTTTTAGCAACGTTATTAACAACTATGGATTCGCATTGCTCGACGACTTTTCTTCCCTTTGGGACATTGACAATGAGGAGAATTCAGAGGTTGTTTGGAATATCCAAAACTCTAAAGCTCAGGTAGATCAAGGTATTGATGGTGAAGGCCATAGAGGTCACTTATATTTCTTGATGGAATATGACGTTCGTCCAGGTATGACTCGTGACATCACTAATGGACGTCCGTGGAAACGTTTCCGTCCTACTCCATTCACTCTGACGCTATGGGATAGAGGTGTGGATGCCAGATATGACAAGACCTTCAAGCATGCTTGGATTGCTAATAATGCAGGTAACATTCCTACTTGGTCGGCTGAAGAAGCTGCTATGGGATATGGCCAAGCAGGACAACCTAAGTTCACTGTCGGTGACACCGCGGTTTATATTCCTGGTCCAGAAGAAGAAGTCAACTGGCCACAGGATCGTCAGGCAGCTACCCGCTACATGGTAATCACAAGTGATGAGTACACAGAGAAGTTGTTCCCTAGTATGAACAAATGGATCGATGCTACTCGTCCTGATCGTCAAAAAACACAAGGTCAACGGGATTTCGTCTTGATGCGCCTAGGTAATGCCTACCTCTTACGTGCAGAGGCACGCTTGAAGCAAGGAGATACTCAAGGCGCTGCTGATGATATCAATATCATCAGAAGAAGAGGTGCTTGGCCTGGACAAGAAGCGGCTATGGAAATTACAGCTGCTGATGTGACGCTAGACTTCCTTTTGGATGAAAGAGGTCGCGAATTGATTGGTGAAGGACATCGTTGGTATGATTTAACACGTACTGGAAAATTGGTTGAACGTGTGCGTTTGCACAATCCACAAGGTGCTCCCAATATCCAGGACTTCCATATCTATCGTCCGATTCCACAAACGCAGATCGACCGAACTATCGGTGGCTATCAGCAAAACTGTGGATACCCTGGTTCCGGATGCTAATCTAAGTTATCTATAATGTAAAAGCGGTCCGATGGTCACATCGGGCCGCTTTCTGTTTACAGTAAGACATCCGAAGTCTTCTTTGAAAAGGTCGCACTACTCAGTAGGTCTCCACGTTGATAGATATGTTGAGTTTGATAAGTTGAGCCTTGTGGATCGGTATGAACAAGTATCCGATCGCGCTCTAAATCTATTATCCAATATTCCGGAATCCTCTCTTTCGCATACAAAGGGAGCTTAACCTTCGAGTCATATTCGAAAGTTGTATCCGAAACTTCCACAAGTAAGATTACATCAGTAGGAACAGGGTGACCAGACTTATAAAAGTCAGCTCGTGACTTCAAGATAGAGATATCAGGTTCTGGCTCACTATAGGAAGATTATCTAACAGGATTCTGTACAGCAAGGACATAAATCCACCCCTCCATTTCGCGTAGTAAATGACTGAGCTGGTTTACCACACCAGCATGCCTTGGGCCAATAGGACTCAACTGAAAAATCTCCCCATTAATCAATTCTACTTTTTCATCAGGTCCAAGAATACCCACCTCTGCTAGTCGGTAGTATTCATCTACGGTAAAAGGGCGTTTTGGCAAGTTGAATACTTCTGTAGGCGTCATCGGCTGAAATTATGATACAGATAAGTGATTTTCAATCCCAAAAAATTAGGCTTTCAAGAACGATTTCAATGGTGAATCGATCAGGAAAGAAAAAGGTAACCACCTGGGTACAAAAAAATAGCTGCGGCAAGTACCTTCGTACCCTCCGCAGCTATTACGGGACAGTGCTCCCGCCAACAATGACTACAACCGCTTAGCCCGTGGCTCCAAATCTGTCAATTCGGCGATCTTCACCGGCCGACCAGATTCGATACTCTTACGCGCTGCAATACCGACCAAAATCGACATCGCACCATCCCGAGTACCTGCTGAATGCTTGTACGGGTCTGGATTGTTAGGATTGCGGAAAATCTTATCGTGTAATCGCTTATCACCACCTCCATGGCCGCCACGTTCGGAAACCACTTCGATCGTTTGATAATCATTCCAGTTTTTATGTAGAATGATGGGCTTGCGCTCCTTGTCATCTTTCTTATCCTGCGACATTTCTGCTGCGTGCAATTCTGCCTGATCCATCCCACTGTTTTCCATCCAAGGAATATCTAGCCATGCTTCAATTCGCCCATCTGTGCCATTGAAAGCAATACGCCAGCCCTCAAACGGGGAATAGGTAGTCAGTGAATAATTCACTAGTACATCATTGGCGTATTTGATTTGTGCGGACATCTTGTCATAGATGTTGATATCGTGGCGGAACAGACAACTGTCACGCACATATCCATCATACTTTTCATTATTGACGTAGAGGTCCATATTTCGCTTGCTCTTGGTAATATCCCAATGGAATTTGCACTCCTTTTTGTGATCACAAGTCCGGCAATTCTCTCCTCGGAAAGGCCCATTACTACCGTAGTGCTCCAGCGCACCATAAGCAAATACCTCAGCCGGATCAGAGTCCAGCCACCAATTGACTAGGTCAAAATGGTGCGTAGCTTTATGAACCCATAAGGTTCCTCCAGCCTGACGAAGACCATGCCAGCGACGGAAGTAAGAAGCGCCATGATAGGTGTTGAGATACCAATGGAAATCCACCGATACAACCTTTCCGATCTCGTTATTTGCTAATAATTCCTTGATCTTGGTCATGTAGGGACTCCAACGATAGTTGAATCCCACAATCACATTTTTGTTGTTACGGCGCTCCGCATCCAAAATGGCTTGGCACTTGTCCTCATCCGTAGTCAACGGCTTTTCAGTCAATACATCACAACCCATATCTAGCCCCTTGACAATAAACTCATGATGGGTAGAATCTTTGGTCGTGACAATCACCAAATCTGGCTTGGTGGTACTCACCATTTCTTCAAAATCTGTAAAGGTGGGACAGCTCACCCCCATGTAGGTCTTCGCATAAGCCAATCGCCCTTCATTAATGTCACAGAGTCCGACAAATTCAAGGATATCGGAATACTGGTCAACGAGTCGTTTCCCCCAGAAGGAGGTGCCTCGCACCCCAGTTCCTACTAGTACGATTTTTAACTTAGCATTGGATGTGCCGAAGCCCCAGGATGGGACCGACATCAAGTTTCCGGCGGCCAACATACTGACGGCTGTCAGAAAGGACCGACGGTCTAGGTTCTTTTGCATAAGCTTGTTTTGTTAAAAGTTGGTAAAAGTGTTTTGCTTTACGATATTCTTCCTTCAAAGTGATCCAAAAAACTGGAATCACTTCTATTCGTAAATATAACAAATCTAAGGCTGAGAAAGGCTCTTTTAGCGCTTAACTGTGCGAACTAAAAGCGATAGGACAAAAAGATCCCTTGACCTGTTGGGCTAAAAGATAACCCCTTGGCTTTCAGAGGTCTTTTATGTAGGGTTGGAATTAAATAACCGATAGTTCCTCCAAGTAAATAGCCTGCGATCACATCCGTCGGATAATGTTGTCCTCCTCTTACTCTCAAATAACCAGTCAAAGCAGGCAGTGCGATAGAAATACCCCAAACATAAGGCTTCCACGGACTGTCCGGATAATAGTCACTAAAGGTTCGGGCAAAGAAGAATGCCGCAGAGGTAGCCCCAGATGTGTGTCCCGAAACGAAGCTAGCGCGGTCATTGCTGCTCAGCACCCTAGCTGGATCAATGTTCTCATCAAAGATATAAGGCCGAGGTCTCCTTGAAGTAGATTTAATGATATCTGTAAGTCCTTGGTTCCAAAGCATCGTTTCCGCAAAGAGCAGTGCCACGGTTCCAAAATCAGCTCTACTTTTTTGTTTAGCTAACAAGGCGATGGAAAGTGCAATACTGAGGTTCATCGTATGATCACTCAACTTGTCTGCCCTTCCCGAGCTGTAGGTCGTAGCTACTCTGTCAAAACTATTCACCTTTCCTAGGTCCAGATCGCTCAACTTCAATTTCGGTGTATTGGCTTTCAAGTAAAACCCTAACAAGGTAGTTGAAATCCCGCCCCCCAAGTAATAGGCATCTCTTTCCCAGGAAGTATGATATGGGGGCTCTCCCTGGGCACAGAGATCTCCCACGGAAAAGAGCATTATAAGAACCAGTAGCGCCTGTGATTTTCGGATTAACTCTTGCATTGTGCTGTATTTATTGGGTATCATCTTTTGTCGGCATACACTTTTGGGACACCATAAAGACCATACGTAATGACTGTCCCTAATGGATGCGTATTCTCTCAACTAGTAGTCGGCCGACCCCACAGGTAAAGCATCTTAGATTTTGAAGTCGATATTTTGTCTTTTTCCCAGTGATAGCCCTCCTTGCCTAAACCTTCCAACAACTCATCCATGTCTTTTAGCGTATAGGTCCGTGCATTTGAAATGGCTCCATCCCAAGCAAAAGCAATCGGAATGATCGGAATGGGATAGGTAAACACCAATTGCTGCCAAGTCATAGGCCGTACGAAAGGGGTAACGAAAAGGCACATGATAAAATTGATTGGAATAGCAATAAAGTTAGCCCAAACAGGAACACTGTTGTCACTAATCTCAAAGATCAGAATAGGTTGGCGACTCTTTTCGGCATCCATGAGAATGCGTTTGGCAAGTAGAGGATGCATGTGATGGAAACTGCTAACCATCGTTCGAAGTCCCTTCATTTTATCTCCGACTTGTGTTGCATCAAGCGGTTCTTTCTGAAAAGACAGTTTCGGATCCGCCCGATCATTCACCTCTTTCGCGAATTGCTCATTGGGATAAAGGTCAGTCATGGTTAAGGACAAATCCTCAAACCCCGCCTCTGTACGCAGCTGCTCGAAGGCATAAAGCATCGGCCCGCCACTACCTGAACAGAGATCCACAATTCGTTTTTCAGCACTTTCCGAAATAGCTTTTTTCAACAAAACCAACAGCTGATCCCGTGTTCCTAAAAGGCGATGCATCACCACAATCAAGCGAGTCATACACTTACGTATAAAGTTAGGAAACCATGGAAGGTCCTCAAATTCAAAGAGTTGGATGCGTTTCATGTTTTTTCGACTTGGCCCGAAGGTATTCAACTAAAGAAAGCATCTAAGGTACGCTTATTGTAAACACCATATGTTTTTTATGGGGGACTAAATCCCGAAAAGCGAAAGGGCACGTATATAGTCTAAACGATTACTACGTACAAAATCAAGCATAATCTAGAACGATACCATGAAAACAGCTATTTCCCTTTTTTCGCTTCTACTTATCTCAGTATTCACCCATGCCCAAGACTTGTCCGGGAGGGTAATAGATGATAAACAACAGCCAATAACTGGAGCATACATTATCAATATCAGCACACAAGAACATGCACATTCCACCGATACCGGACGTTTCCTACTTAAGAATTGTGCTCAAGGCGACACACTCCAAGTGATTCACCTCGGCTATAAAACCCATACTGAGATTGTAGAGAACCTAAATCATCCATTGATCGTCCAGTTAGAAGTATCTGTATTCCAATTGGATGAAATTGTGGTAGGAAGAAGTGATCGTGCCCTCAACTTGCTTTCGGGAATAGACCTCACCCTAAACCCGGTCAACTCCTCCCAGGAAATTCTCCGAAAAGTCCCTGGCCTTTTCATAGGTCAACATGCTGGCGGAGGAAAAGCAGAACAGATATTTCTTCGTGGCTTTGATATAGATCACGGTACAGATATCCAATTGACAGTAGATGGCATGCCGGTCAATATGGTATCTCATGCCCATGGTCAAGGCTACGCAGACCTTCATTTCTTGATCCCGGAAACGATTGATAAAATAGACTTTGGCAAAGGACCTTACCAGGCTGATAAAGGTAATTTTTCCACCGCGGGCTATGTCCACTTCCGAACCAAAGATGCCCTAGAACAAAGCACCTTCAAACTAGACTTGGGCCAGTTCAATACCAGTCGCGCCTTAGGTTTGTTCAACCTATTCAATACAGATAAAGATCAGGCCTATATTGCTTCAGAGTATCTTACCACAGATGGGCCTTTTGAGTCGCCACAGAATTTTAGCCGCCTAAACGTAATGGGAAAATATCAGACGAAATTATCTAATGATGGACAATTGGGTGTCATGGCTTCTCATTTTCAAAGTCAATGGGATGCCTCGGGGCAAATCCCCTTTCGAGCCTTAAATGCCGGACAGATTACCCGATTCGGTGCCATCGATGATACGGAAGGGGGAAAAACGAGTCGAACCAATCTCGCTTTGAATTTTCAAAAGACAATCGACAACAACACCTTCATCAAAAGCAATGCCTACTACTCAAGATATGACTTTGAACTGTACTCCAATTTCACCTTCTTCCTGCGTGATCCGGAAAACGGAGACCAAATCCGGCAGCGAGAGGAAAGAGAATTGTTTGGCTTCGAATCCACTTGGAATCATTCAAACTATTTGGGAGGGGTAGCTACCTTTATTCAAGCGGGGATCGGAATGCGGGTCGACCTCGTCGAGGATAATGAACTTTCCTATACCGCTAATCGTAGCACCACCTTGACACGAGTTCAATTTGGGCAAGTTCGTGAGTCCAATACTTACGGCTTCCTCAACACGGAATTCGAATTTGGGAAACTATTGATAAATCCCGCTATCCGTGTAGATTATGTAAGCGGCAACTATAAAGATGCCTTGAGCAGCACCTATAGTTCGGCTGCAGTTTCGCAAGTTTTAGCAAGTTCTAAATTGAATTTTGTCTATAACCCCAATCGCAACTTGCAGTACTTCCTGAAAACAGGGTATGGCTTCCATTCGAATGATACTAGAGTAGTCATAGGAGAAAGCAATCGAAATTTCCTACCGCGCGCCTTTGGCGTGGACCTTGGGACGATCTGGAAACCAATTCCTCGCCTCATCACAGAAATAACCTTATGGAATCTGAACCTAGAACAGGAATTTGTCTACGTCGGAGATGAAGGTGTAGTAGAACCAAGTGGTAGGACAAGAAGATCTGGAATAGATTTGGGCGTCAGATATCAGGTCAAGGACTGGCTATTTGCAGATGCAGATTGGACCTACACCTATGCGAGAAGTGTGGATGAACCAGAAGGAGCACAATACATTCCCTTAGCCCCCATCCACACCTTTACAGGCGGCATTAGTGCTCAAAAAGACGAATTTAGTGGGGGAATGAAAGTTCGTCATCTGGCAAATAGGCCAGCCAATGAGGAGTACAGCATCCTGGCCAAAGGCTACACCGTATTTGACTTAAATCTAGGATACAAATTCCGGCAGTTATCTTGGCATTTCTCTATTGAAAACTTATTTGATGTAGAGTGGGAAGAAACGCAATTTGCGACGCAGTCCCGTTTACAAGGAGAGGCAATGGAAGGGGTCGAGGAAATACACTTCACCCCCGGCACTCCATTTTTCTTCAAAGCCGGGATTAGCTATGCGTTCTAGCGAATCAATAAATGAGAACTTGAGGAAGGTAGGTATTTACCTTCCTCAAGTTCTCTTCTTAAGCCATTAAGGCTTAGCCTTCTCCGGCAGAAACTTCTCAAACCACCCCATAATACGTGGGGAAACTTCCATCTGTAATTTGGGTTCTCTCGGCCCATGAGGAGTTCGGGGAAGCACAATCATCTCTGTATCAACACCTCTTCGCTTCAAAGCGACATAAAATTCTTGACCTTGGGTGAAGGGTACACGCAGATCATTTGCTCCATGAATCACCTGTGTAGGGGTCTCCACATTCTTGATCCGATAGATAGCGGAATGCTTTTCATAGGTTTCGTAATCTTCCCAGAATTCCTTCCCCATGTGCCCCACCAAATAGTCCGGTATATCAGTGGTAGAAGTCATACTGATCAAGTTGGGCAAACCGGCTCCCATACTCGCCGCTTTGAAACGGTTAGTCTTTGTTACCAAAAAGCTCGTCATGTATCCGCCATAACTCCATCCCATAGCCAATAGTCTTTCTTCATCAGCCATCCCATCGGCCACTACCTTATCTACGCCACTCATCAAGTCTTCAAAGTCACCATACCCCCAATCTCGGAAGTTGGCATAACGGAATTCTTTGCCATAACCAGAGCTGCCACGTGGGTTGGGTCGCAAAACGAAAAAACCTTGCTCCGCAAAGTACTGCGTGAGATAGATCGAAGGATTACCGGTAAACCCTTTGGTGAAAACACCTGCAGGCCCACCATGAATTTGTAGTATAGTAGGGTACTTTTTACCAGGTTCGTAATTCGCAGGATAGGTCAATAATCCTTCTACTTCCAGACCATCTTTGGATTTCCAACTGATTAACTCCGTCTTACCCATGGCAGGCAATTCAATATCAGCATTAACTGAAGTAAGTCCTTTCTTGCCACTACCATCTGCATTTGCTACATATAATTCAACTGGTTGATCAGGTGTTTGGTATACGAAGGCCATTTTCTGGGTCTGTTGGTCAAAGGAGATAGACCCGCTTGTACCATCGAGGGGGCATAGGGGTTTAGCGACTCCTCGTCCTTTTTTCCCCTCCAATACATCATTGATAGGCAACAACATGGCAGTACGGGAAGTCTTCAGTGCTTCTGAGAACAAGAGCCCTTTCCCATCAGCTGTCCAACCCATCAGATTGGCATTGCGATCCGGGGTATGAGGTAAAGCAGTCGTCTTCCCATCTGCCAATGAATATAGATAAAGATCCCCCAGTCCTATTGGCTCAGGCTTGCCATTATCAGAAACGAAGGCAATATGACGACCGTCCGGCGAAAAATGCGGGCTATCATCACTCCCATCCTGTGCCACTAATGATCGAACGGCACTACTGTCTGCCGCCACCATAGAAATATCAAACCCACTTCGACTTGTATTAATACTGGGATTCTCCTTATGAGCAAAAACAATCTGAGTGCCATCTGGAGACCAATCAAAACTAGAGATATGGAATTCGCCTTTAGTGAGTCGCTGAACCTTCCTCTCCTTATCCTCACCCGGCTCCAAACCAATAGTATAGAGATGATTGTATTTAAAGTTCTGATCCACTAAGATGACAGCGCGTTTTTCCTTTTTGGCTTTTTCTTCCTCTTCTGTTTCCTGATCCTTAGCAATAAAGGCAAAACGATCCCCTTGAGGGGACCATTGAAAGGAGGCAATACCGGTTTTGCTGTCCGTAATTTGCTCAGCCTCGCCCCCCATTAGGCGCATGACCCAAATCTGTGTTTTTCCTGAACGATCAGATAAAAAAGCAATTCGCTGTCCATCAGGACTGAAGGCAGGCGCATAGCTGGATTTTTCGCCGCGGGTGTATTGCACCTCTAAACTTCCATCAGTAGCTGCTACCCATATATGCTGTAAGTATTCTGATTTTTCGCCTTCTGTCAAGGCCTCCCTTACTACGTAGGCTACATATTTACCATCTGGGGAAAGATCAGTCCCGCTAATTTGTCGAAATTGCATGCTAAAAGCAGGATTCCACTTAAGTTCAGCTTCTTGACTAAAGAGGCCTAGTGGCAGAAGAATGGCTAGGGCTATCAGGAGATGCCCGAAATTTGGTTTTTTCATACTAATCTGTGTTTTGATGCATTCTCATTCAGAAACTGTGTCAAATCAGTTCCTCAAGCTTGACTAATTTAGCAAAATCAAAGATAACCATCAGTAGAGCTGCAAAATTAGCAGCATTGAAAGCATCACCTGCCTAATCTTTGTCAGAAAAGCAAGCCTTAGCTCTACCCCTACCTTTCAAAACTGCGGTTTTAATCCATTTTCTTCTCCCTTACTTACCAAAAAGTTAGTAGCGCACAAATTATTTAGTCTATGGCATTGCCAGTCGATTGTGCTTAGCTTTGATCGCGGAAGGAACAAGGCACCCAATGCTTTGGTGAGGAGCACTTTTGACCACTAACCCAATACACATGTATAGAATTATCACTTGCTTGCTTCTTCTTGGAATGTTACAGTCCAAGCTAACTGGCCAGAGTTATGAAATAATGCCATCTACGGAATACATTTTCGCAGATATTCAATTCCTTAAGCCATTTGACAAATCATACCGCTTTACGCTGTTTAGCCGTACGAGAATCGAAGTCGACTATAAAGAACAAGTTAGCTTCTTCTCAGGTGCCTACTTTAGCTATACACAGAAGAACGGTTTTGGCAGTACTGTACTCGGACGTGTAAATAATGCAGGAGCTGGCGGAGATTGGGGTATCCATTACAATCGTACCACTGACACTTGGAGTTTCTTCGGGCTTCTGGCTAAGGACCTGACCGAATCCAAAGGATACAGTTGGTTCTCCATCTTTCGGTACCGCCCTAAGATCAATGATCAATGGAGGGGCTATAGTTCCATCGAGCTATTTACAGCGATGAATGGAGGAGATCATGGTGCTTCTTTACAGCGGATCCGAATCGGACTGGAAAAGGGTGGATATCAATTTGGCTTCGGCTTCAATTGGCTGGAGTTAGGCAACTCCTTTCTATTCTTAAATGATAGTTACGGTTTATTCATCAGAAAAGAATTCAAATGAAACCTATGGAAATCTTTTATATCCTAATCGTATTATTGGCAGGCATTGGTGTGCCGATTCAAACAGCCTCCAACGCAGCCCTTGGTAAGTCTTTAGGCGGTCCTATTCATTCCACCGTGGCTGTTTTTTTAGTCGGCTTAATCCTGGTCACTTTAGTTTTCTTTGTACAGAAAAATGCAGTTCCCTCGCGTGCAGCGATAGCGGAAGCCCCTTGGTGGGGCTGGCTTGGCGGACCATTGGGCGTCGCCTATATATTTGTACTCATCTTGGTAGCGCCAAAGATTGGAATGGCTAACGCAGTAGGTTTTGTAATCCTGGGGCAGATTTTGGGAGCGGTAGTTTTGGATCACTTTGGTTGGTTAAATTTCCCTGTTCACAAGATCAACTGGCAAAGGCTGTTAGGAGCATTGCTGATGATCATCGGAGTATTTCTGATCCGGAAGTTCTAGTTACAGACCTATAATTGGTAAGCACCAGTCTCATCAATCGTAAAATTGGGCACTTGGCGCTGCTGCTCGAAGTATTGGTAGAGCGGTAGTAGTTCGGACCAAAATGACGAATGTGGCGAATGCTGTAGACTTGCTAGAAAATTGGGATCGTCCATCCGGGCCGGGAAGATGTGAACAGGAATGCGTTGCTGTCCGTTCGATTGGGCTTGGGTCACCAATTCGTAGAGTTCTTCGATCTTAGGATTGGTTATGGGAAGGCAACCCACCGTGACACATCTGCCATGGATGAAGATATCCGATCCAGGTTCATGCTGGTCTCCTCGGATTAGGTCAGAAGCATTCGGAAAATTGAGGCCCATGGAAAGATGATAGGCACTATTGGGATTCATGCGATCGATATGATACAAGCCCTCTGGCACTTGCAAGTCCCCCTCTTTCCGCTTTGGTCCTAACGTACCACTACTTTTGCATATGGAATAAGTGAGCAAATGCTGAAATTCCTTTTGCTTAGCATCACTTACCCAGACCTCTAGTTCCTGCTCCGTTTTGAAAGCGCGCAGGAAAAGGTTCATCTGCTCTTTGAGAATACCCTTGCTATGCATTTGTGCATAGAATACCTTTATTCTTTCAGCAGTACTTTCAGCGATCATTGATGGTTTTTCAGCATTCCAGATCAAAAAATAAGACAAGGACAGGGCCAATAGTCCCAACGGAGCAGCCCATAACAAGCGCTTTTTTTTCGGCATACCTACATCTTTGGACCTTAAAGATAAACAGCGGGAAAGAAAGTAAAAAGCCTAGCATTTGGAGGCTTCCAATGCTAGGCCGTTACTAGTGAACGTTTTTTTCAAAACGAGAAACTGTAAGGTGGAAACTCTACCCAAGAATATGGTAGAGGGCATGATAGCTACTCTTGTAAACACAGCATGCCTCCTTTCGTGCCTTACAATTTATCCCCTTGATTGTATTACTTCAACCTTGCCAGAATACGCTTATTTCCTGGACTATTGCTGAGGGCCTGCTCATAGTAAGTCTTGGCTTTTTCGGCTTGTCCGATAATCTTGTAGACCTCTCCTAGGTTAAAGAAGGGTTGCCACCGATCAGGATAGCCTTCGCTGTTTAAGGTAAATAGTGTCAGCGCTGCTTGCACATTGCGTTTAGACATGTATTGCCATCCCAGGCTCCCGACGGCCAAAGCAATGTCTTCCCCCTCTGTAAAGGGATCAGCCCGATAAGCTTGGTAGGCCTGTTGCGCTCCTTGTTGATCATTCTGATCTAGATGATGAGACAGGATTTCCGTAATTGTCAATAGTTTAATCTTGCTTACCTCAATGGTAGAGGCTTTTCTACTCGACCACTGTCCTTTGACATTATTGACATACAGTTCTCCACTTAAGTTATCCACTCCAATGCCGTTGGGTGCGGAAAAGGAAGCCTCTAAGGCCGGGCCTCCCTGGATAGTTGTTTGTCCATTGCCTGCCAGGAGTTTTGCCTCCCCTGCTTTATTAATCTGATATACTCGATTGGATTTTATCTTGGTCACAAACAGTCGATCATTGAAATACACGGCATGAGCCGTCCCGTCCACTCCAGGGAGTGTTGCAAAAACAGAGGATTCCCCTTCAGGCGTAATCTTGATGACATCATTGGTGTTGAAGTTAGCCACATACAGATTCCCGTCAGGATCGATGGTAATGCCATTGGGGCCATTAAAATGGACCCCACTGGCGAATACACTCATTTGTTTGTCGGACGATACCTTAAGAATATTGTTTTGATTAAAGTTGCAGATGTAAAGATTCTGATCGGAGTCGAAAACCAAGCCTACCGGGCCGCTTAGCCCATCTTCAATGAAGGACGAAATCTGCCCAAAGCGATCAATACGCACGATCGTATGGGAAAAATAGTTGGCTTGATACAAATTCCCCTTAGCATCAATCGCATTCCCAGAAGAACCATACAAGCCATCTGTTAGCAACTTGGTCTCACCTTTTGGTCCGATCTTCCAAACTGCATCATGGAAGTTAGCTACATACACGAATCCGAGGCGATCTACCGTTACTCCCCCCAATTGGCTACGTGCCGTCAGCGGAAGGTCTGTCGCCAATACAGTCACTTGATCCGTTAAGTTTGCTTTTTCCTGAGCCTGCAATATTTGGCCGAAAAGCATCAACAATCCGATAGATATATATTTCATAATAGTTCAAGTAGATTTACAATTCTGCAAGCGCACAGCTGGCCAAAATTAGCCTTATGCTCGGTTGCAAAAACGGTAAAACGAGAGGTAAAAGAGACTAATCCGATAGGATTTGACCTATTCATACGTGTAGCAGCAGACATTTTCCCGGAGGGAACATGATGATGGACTTGATCGGCTTCTAGTCTTCTTCATAAGGGGGAACTAAAATCCACAAAAAATTGTACTTTTAATTGAAAGTGTATAGGACGCTTCCATTCTGCGGAAAGACCTGAGGTCACCTACCCTTCCAATAGTTGGAATAACATGTAATTTTCTTTAATCCCGTAAATGCAGAATAAGGGGTAGCCTTAAAGAATATTATTATGTTGTCAAATGATCAGCCTTCCACCAATCTCAATGAAAAACAGCTCAAACAACAAGCTAAGGATCTCCTGAAAGCCCTGCGCTTAGGTACGGATTCTGCATCGCAACGGATTCAGGATCACATGTCACAGTATACTCACCTTTCTTTAGCCGAAATCTCCGATTTACCACTTCAATTAAGTGATGCGCAATATGTGATTGCCAGAGAAAAGGGGTTCAAAAGCTGGCCCAAGTTGAAGGCCTACCTGGATGCACAATCAAAAGAGAGCAACCGTCCAGCGATAAGAGCCGAAGAAGTGGAGGCAGCTTCTAAACTGAAAGCGCTTGGTGCTCACTTTGTGGTAAGCCCGGATGGGTTTCTCAGCAGTCTCAGCTTTAGCGGACGACACTGTTCGGACGTGGACTTAGCCTTAGTCAAGGCGCTTCCGAGGCTACAATCCTTAGGTATTTCCAGCACAAGCATGACGGATCAGGGAATGAGCCACTTACAAACACTAGCACAGCTGGAAAAATTGTACATCGCCAAGACGGCCATCTCCGATCCAGGTCTGAAAGAGATCGGCCGACTCATGCAGTTAAAGCAACTGGTATTAGGAAGGACTAAGATTTCAGATACTGGCTTGCACCACTTGTCAAAGATGAATGCTCTACAATTACTGGCACTGAACAACACTCAAATTTCAGATACTGGTCTTTTAACCATACAAAAGTTGCCGAACTTGGCAACGCTTTACCTCAATAAAACGCAAGTAACTGATCAAGGGCTTTTATCATTAAAGAAGCTAGAACAGCTGGAGGATCTAGGTCTATTCGGTTTACCCATAACGAATGCAGGTTTGGAAACGCTTACTAATTTACCAAAACTAAAAAGTCTTGGCCTTGGTCAAACAAAGGTGAGTGATCAAGGATTGAAGCATTTATTGAAACTAAAAGACCTACAAGGACTTGACCTTTCATTTACCCAAATTACTGATGAGGGGCTCCAGCATCTAAGGGCGATGCCGAATCTACGTTCCGTTTTTCTTTATTCAACTAAAATATCGAAGGAGGGGGTAAAGTCGCTGAGAAGTATAGCGGGTTTGAAGGTAAGGAGCTAAACAACTTGATTGGCCTTCCGGAAAGCAGATGGGGTTTGCCCTGTGTGCTTCTTAAAGGCAGCATTGAAAGAAGCTTTATTGCTAAAGCCAGAATCAAAAGCAATGCTCAAAATAGTATGTTGGTAATATGCTGGATCCACCAATAAAGTCTGAGCATGCTTAATGCGGTAGCCGTTGATAAAATCAGAAAAGCTTTTCCCCAAATGCTCATTCAGCACCTGTGATAAATGGTGGGTAGAAATATCTAGTTCCGCAGCAAGATTATTAAGCTTTAAGTCTTCTTGGAGATAAAGGGTTTCCTTTTCCATCTTGTGCAATAATTGGTCTAGATATTGGCGGGCCTGTGAAGGCTTCAAGGAAGACTTTTGATAGCTCTTTTTTGGCCTCTCTTCCTCAAATACTCCCGTTGTAATCTCCGGCTGCCGAATGGTAGAATAGCCCAGATAATAAATGGCAAAAGTCCCGGACAGCAGCACCGCTTTCGCCATTCCAAAAAGGTAATCATAATGAAAGAGGGAGATGCTCAGGAGGTGAGAAAGATCAAAGAGTAGAAAGAGACCTAGCGCTAGCAAAAGTTGTTTCAGCCAACGATTTCCCAAGTTGGAAAGAACAGGGGGTAGGTCTTGTTTTCCAAAAGGTCGGTAAGAACGATAGACGATGGCCAAGTAAACTAGCAAATGCAGAAATTTAATACTCTCGTTAATGAAGAAAGATTCCGAAAAGGACGGTGGGACTTCTACATTTTGTAACTGCTGAAGTCCCATGCTTTTCGCTTCGCTAGATTGCAGGAAGAAAGGGATATAGTAGATTGTATGAACGACAAAGGGCAAGAAATGCCAAACATCTCTGCTGTGGATACTTTTTCGTTTCCCTTCTAAAGTTTGTACATAAAACAACAACAATGGACCAAAAAGCAAGGGAAAGCCAACCGTGACAAACATCAGATGAGGCACCTCATACAAGTATCTTGTAAAGTAGGCCGCGAACTCAGCCATCCAAAGAGAATACAACAATACCAAGCCCGCCAATAAACCATTGGCTAAGCGACTGCCTCTTCTCAAAAAGAGTAGCACACAACTCAGGAAAAGCCCTTGTGCAGTGGCAAAAAAGGTGATATGTGTAAAAAACTCCATTACCGTGATACGTCTGCTAGCATGTCTTTTAGGACGATGGAGGTTTTGGTCTCTCCATATTCCGCTAGTTGCTCCAAAAACTCAACCAGATGGTGGTTGTTTCGAAACCAGGCGTAAATTAGCACACAATCCTCACCCGTAAGTCTTACGCATTGTCTAATTTCAGGGAATGCTGTCAGCTGCCTGCCAAAGGCTTTTATTTTTCCATATGGGCATTTCAAGGTAATCTGCGCAGCAATATCAAATCCCAATTTGGTATGGTCTACAATGGTGGTATACTGTTGGATTAAACCGCTGTTTTCCATTTTGCTAATCCGCTGTGCCACCGCAGGAGCCGTCAAGCCCACCTCACGCCCAATTTTGGCTAGGGAAGCTCTCGCATTTTGCTCTAGCTCGTCTAATATTGCTCGGTCTAGCTCATCCATTTTCGAATCATTATTAAATAGAACAAAATAACACTATATAGAAACAGAAAATAACATTTTACTATTCATTCTAAATACATTTTCTCAAAATACCATGTAATTTTATAATAAAAAAGAATGACTTCATTTGATTTAGCCCGATCTGAACAAGAATTACTCCTCCAACAAACCATAAGCGCGCTTTTGGACTGGTATGAAAAAGGCGACGAAGCTCCACTAGGAACAATTTGGCCCCACGAGCAAATCCAGGCAGCAGTGGCTTCTTTCACTTATAAAAATCCTACTCCAGCTGGCCCCGCCCTCCAATCCTTGATCCGAAGTCTCAAAGATTTCACTATCCACACCACCAACTCCAACTATTTTGGCTTATTCAACCCGCGAGCTAATTTCCCCAGCATATTGGCAGATATCATTACCGCTTTCTTCAATCCACAGCTGGCTGCCTGGAGTCACGCCCCCTACGCCGCAGAAATCGAGCGAAATTTGATCCTGCAATGCTGTAGTCGCTTTGGCTATGCTACCGGGTCGCAGGATGGAACCTTCACCTCTGGCGGGGCAGAATCCAACATGACGGCAATTATTTGTGCTTTACATCACCAATTTCCCAACTACGGCCAGGAAGGGCTGTTTGGGCTTCAGCAAAGACCCGTCATATACTGCTCAGCAGAATCGCATCATAGCCTCCTCAAGGCGGCGAGATCGGTAGGTCTTGGTGCGCAGGTACTACAGGTCATTCCCTGTGACCAGCAAGAGCGCATGGACATGCAGCAACTCAAGCAAAGGTTAATCTTGGACGAAGCGGAAGGTAAGCGCCCCATTATGATTGTAGGCACCGCAGGAACCACGGGTTCCGGCGCCATAGACGACTTGGATACCATTGCGGCTATTTGTCAAGTTCACAACTGCTGGTTTCATGTCGACGCCGCCTATGGCGGTGCCCTGATGCTTTCTAGCCTGTATCGCCGACACCTCAATGGCATTGAAAAAAGCAATTCGATCACTATGGATATCCATAAGTGGTTTTCTGTCCCGATGGGAATCAGCCTCTTTCTCACCTCCAATACAGAAATACTCCACCGATCTTTCGACGTTTCCACGGCCTACATGCCAGAAAAAGGAGAATCGAAAAAGGAGATTGATCCTTATGTGCATTCATTACAATGGTCACGCCGCTTCATGGGTCTAAAGATGCATGTACCTTTATTGTTATTCGGATGGCAAGGCTACGAAGAAGTGATCCACCATCAAATTAAACAAGGGCAGCTATTACAAAAAAGCTTAGAAGAAGCGGGGTGGATCATCAAAAACCATAGTCATCTACCCATTCTGTGCTTCACGCACCCCAGTCTGGAACAAACTCCAGCACGTGTTCAAGAGATCGTCGATGATATTGTGATCAAAGGCCAAGCCTGGATTTCCACCTACCCCATCAAAGGTCAGCCGTGTATCAGAGCCTGTATTACCAACTACAATACCGGCCCCAAAGAAGTACAAAAGCTGGTTGATTTGCTATCCACCCACATCTAACACACAGCCCCACTGTCCCGCCCCCCGTCCCGCCCCACCGTTGTTGGTCTTTTCGACCATAGCCGTCAGGCTAAGCCCTTTAAGATG